>Ga0154899_1022_pt3 | contig 21783 bp, 22 predicted proteins | sample Rifle2008BG19ft_FD_105871 | JGI IMG/M metagenome (GOLD analysis project Ga0154899, IMG submission 105871) | Chloroflexi bacterium RBG_19FT_COMBO_50_10 | reverse complement strand
GGGATCAACATTGAGCAATAAATATTATCGTGGTTATGATGATTAAGACTTATAGATTAAATAAGCGTAAGAAAACCTGGTTTCATTACCAGCTCGGTCAGAGTCTGATTGAGTTTGCCCTCATATTGCCCTTAATGGTGCTCTTCGTTGTGGGGATTTTTGAACTTGGGCGTGCTTTTTTTGCTTACATCGCGATCTCAAACGCGGCTCGGGAAGGCGTTCGTATGTATACATTTTTACCAGATACAACTACGCTCTTACAAATCTCGTCGACTGTCAACGCTGAACTCGGTACATCATCTCTGGTTAATCCAGACAATATAGCATCGATCGTAATTGAATGCGGGGATTCATATACTCCCGTAAGTACAGATACTGATCTGGATGATTGCGAGTCTGAGCAACCGATACGTGTTACTGTCACTTATACGCATGAATTAATTCTAGAACTGTTTTTTACTCAGCCGCTCATGCTGGGAAAATCAGTGGAGATGATGAAACCATGATGAAATTGAATTTACCAGCGCGGCGTGGGCAGTCTCTGGTAGAATTTGCTCTGGTACTCCCGATCCTTCTTCTACTGTCAGTGATGGTTTTTGACTTCGGCAGGGTAGTATATTATTCCAGCGCTCTACATAATGCTGCCAGGGAGGGGGCACGTTACGGCATCGTTCATCCCAATGATGTCTCAGGTATGAAGCAAACTGCCATTGATTATGCTATCGGATTAGGGTTGAATTTTACGAATGTCGATGTTGATCTGACAATTCCCGATCCCAGCCAAAGTTATCCTCCACCCCAAGTAACAGTGACTGTTACATACGATTTTTATCCTGCCACACCACTGGCATCAAACTTTATGGTTGACGATTATATTACTTTAATTGGTGAGGCTGTTATGAAGTTGGAAGCCTTACCATGAACTCTAAATATATTTTATTCAGGTGAGGAATTATGAATACAAAAAGGTTATCATCCGAAAGCGGTCAAACCCTGGTGTTAGTCGTAATTGGCTTTCTGGCATTTGTAGCTGTGTTAGCGCTGGTATTGGATGGTGGCAACGCCTATGCAGCCAAACGGCAGGCACAGAACGCTGCAGATGCCGGAGCACTGGCTGGTGCAACGTATATGTGCAAGCATCGGGATGTGGATGGAGGGATAAACACAGCTGAGGAGTATGCCGTTTTAAATGGAGCGGTAGATCCTCCTGATGTAACTGCCAGCCTGGATACAGCTTCTGTGGTGGTGACCGCGACGGTAACAAAAGATACATTTTTCGCGGGAATTATCGGATTCACTGAGGTATCACCAAGAGCGGTAGCTGAAGCAGCATGCAGACCACCAGGAGTTGGAGTACTTCCAATAGCCTGGTCGTGCCGTGAGAATGTGGTGGGGGAAATCAAATGCACAGAAGATATAGGTCCATGCCGCACTGTCGATGATCCAACAGGTATGAACTGCACTTATATACTGATGGACTCGGTTAAGGTTAGACAAAGCGGTAAGCCATGTGAGCCTGATCCTGAAAATCCCGATTATTGTCAAAACGATATTGAATGCAGTGATCAGTTAGGCACACCTATGAGCTGTTACCCTGATATTGATCCTAATGATCCGGATGATGCTAATAAGATTGACTGCGATCTGGATAACGATTGTATCGATGAGCTAGCATCAGGAGGCTCGCGCAGCTGGCTTGACTTGAATGGTGTCCCAGGTGGTGGGGCAAATGAGTTAAAAGGTTGGATAATGGGAGAGCCTATTGATCCAATCGATGTACATACCTGGTTACCGGAAGAAAGCGGTGTGGCAACCAGTATTTTCCATACTACAGCAGATTACATGGTGGGGAAAAATGTAATCTTGCCAGTATTCAATAAATTGTGTGACGGATTACCCACCGAGCTTGACCCAGAAACTTTGGACTATTGCAATGCCGGTTCCATTGATGATGATGATCTCATTACAAACAGTACATTAAATTACCATATCATTTCATTCTCTGCATTCCATGTAACCTGCGTTCAAACAAGCAAGAATAAATCGGTGGCTGAATCGGGATATTATATTCATCCATCTGATAAAGACTGCTACGGACACGCCCGTGCAGTGGAAGTGGGTTCGATCGATGAGAAAGATAAAAGCATCGAGGGTTATTTCGTCCGCCTAAACCTGGGTGGTTTTGGCGGACCTGGCGATTGGTATGATACCGGTACTTTTACAGTTGTGTTGACTCGCTAAAGATATCAGTTAGATCATGAGCATTGAACACAATTTCATCAAAGATTAAATCGGATATGGTATATTAGATGTATCAAGAGCTGGTATCTTTACCATTCCATAAAACGACATACCCAGGAGGGTCAATTTGAATCGTCGAGTTCTCATCGGTATCGTTATCGCAGTTGTTGGTGTGGGTTTAATCGCCCTTGGCATCCTGGCAATCAATACAGTGTTAAAGCAAAGCTTCGCTCCACCGGCACAGCCAACCCCAATTATCGAAGCTACTACAGACATCATCATAACCACCCACGATTTGGCAATTGGATCGGTAATCAACCGGGAGGATATACAGATAGCCACCGTGCCGGTGAGCATAGTGCCGAGGGATGCCCTACTTTCCATCGAAACGACACTTGGAAAGATTACGATGGTCCACTTGATCCAGGGAGAGATGGTGCTACAGCATCACCTGGCAGACCCCACAAACATCTCCCATGATATCGGTTATATCATCGCTGAGGATCAGGTGTTGATGGCTTTCCCAGCTACTGATTTGATGAGCGGTCTGGGGGTTTTACAACGCGGAGATAATGTGGACATCTTTGCCTCCATGACAGTGGAGGTGAGTCCGACGACCCTTGCTCCTGCACCAGGTACGACAACTGAACAGCAGGAAGCCATTACCCGCCTGTTCACTTTTGATGCTTTCCAACGGATTAAGATCACCGCCATTGTGGCAGATGTGATTGCTGAACCTGAATCTACCACTCCAGGCCAACCACAACCCACCCCGAACCCAGCTGACAGACGGGTGAGAGCTTACCTGCTTGCCATGAGTGCCCAGGATGCCCTGGTATTGAAGCACATGCGTGACACAGGAGCCATATTTGATTTTGTCCTGCGCTCGCCCACCTCCAATGAGTTATTTGATGTCAGTCCAGTAACGGTTGAATATCTATTACAACGTTACGAGCTACAGATCCCAAAGTAATGAGAGCCGAAAAATTTATCGACATTCAATTATTTATGGAATGGTCTTGAATAGAGGTGTATTAGCATGAATCCTGTTAATAAACAAACCCGTGTAGTAGCTCTATGCGACCCCGGGGCTACCCAACAGCAAATCACAGAAGCCTTGAGTGCACAAAACGAATTCATCCTGGTGGATGTGTTAGCTTCCAAGGAGATGCTGGCCAGGCAATTACGGGCATCCGAACCAGAAATCATCCTGGTGGATTCACAGCTCGAGGGTGAATCGACCATGGATATTGTAGATGACATTGCACTTCAATTCCCCAGCGCATCCGTTGTCGCCATCCTTCCGACGAATGATCCTTTGATTGCCCAACAAGTCATGCTGGCGGGGGCGCGGGCGTTCCTGATTACGCCGTTCTCACAAATTAATTTGGTAAGCACGCTCCGGCGGGTATCAGAGCTGGAGGGACGCCGGCAACAAACGCAAACTTATATCCCCGCTCAAGTGTTAGAAGCCACACGCCCATTACGCTCGGTCACTGTCTACAGCCCGCGCGGCGGCACCGGGGTCACCTCAATCGCTGCCAATACCGCCATCGCCCTGGCTGAAGAAACGGGTAAAAAGGTGCTCTTATTCGAGGGAAAAGTTTTTTTTGGTCACCTGGAAGTAATGCTCAACCTGCGGGTACAAAATACATTATCTGACCTGATCCCGCATGCCACCAGCCTGGATGAGGGTTTGATCCGGGATGTCGTTACCCCTCACCCATCCGGTATCCACGTACTTCTGGCACCATCCAACGTCCAGATTGCCCAGGGAATTCGGGCTGAAGATATTTACAACGTCTATATGGGTGTTTCGCGCCAATATGATTACACCGTGGTGGATGCAGGGGGACCCTTGAATGATATCTCAGTCACATTGATGGATGCTGCAGATCGCATTCTGTTGGTGACCACTCCAGACCTGGCGTCTCTGCATGACACCAGCCGTTTCCTGCAATTGAGCCGGTCACTTGGGTATCCAATCGATAAAATCCTGATGATCTTGAACAAAGCTGGTGTAGAGGGTGGAGTCAAGCTGCACGACATTGAGTCTGTCCTGCATAACCAGGTTTATCATCAAATCGCCAATGACCCTGCCAATGTATTGCGGAGTATCAACCGGGGGATTCCATATTTGTTGTATTATCCCCGCAGTAGTGCCAGTAAATCAATTCAGCAGCTTGCCCGAAATCTCATCTCGATCCACCTGAGGGAGCTGGGGCATGAAACTGCACCTACGCGCGGAGAGAAAACTGGCCGCGATATGTTGCTGGCATCGAGCCGACTGGGTTAATACATTAACAAAGGAATTGGCTGAATGCCTTCTTTTACCTTCCTAATCACAATAGTTTCGGTAATCCTTATCATCATCCTGATCGCCTACGGGTTAGTGATCTTTGGGTTGCGTGATGTATTTTTTGCTGGTCAGGATATAGGTTCACGCCTGGCAACTTATGTGACCTTACCCGAAGAAGCAGACCAACACCAGGGAGGTCAGAGGCGGCGGGTTGGTCTTGTACGCTTGCGGTTGCGGATGAACAATCTGCTATCCGGACTTGCCTCTGAAAAGCTTAATATTCAGCTGATCAGTGCAAACTGGCCGATCACCGAGACAGAATATATTTTGATCAGATATTCAGGGCTCATCCTGGCTTTCGGACTAGGCTGGCTAATTTCCCGAATGTTCTTATCTGGGGGTGACTTGCTGGCTTTCGGACCAGGGTGGATGGTTTCCAGAGGCATCGTGTCGGGGTTTGGCCTGGCAGTGATCGCATTCTTCGTCCCTGACCTATTGCTGAAACGAGCCATATCACAGAGAAGGCTGAATTTTGGCAAACAGCTCGTGGATGTACTCATCCTCATGACCGGTGCAGTGCGGGCTGGTTACAGTCTACCCCAAGGTATCGAAGTGGTGAGTAAAGAGTTGAAACAACCTGCGTCTGAGGAATTTCGCCGGGTGCGACATGAAATTGGTCTGGGGCTATCCCTCAGCCAGGCATTGAACAACCTGGTAGCCAGGATGGAAAATGATGACCTTTACCTGGTAGTAACTGCGATTAATATTAATTCACAGGTAGGGGGAAATATCGTTACCATGCTGGAAGCAGTCACCGAGACCATCCGTGAGCGAGTACGCTTGTTCACCGAAGTACGTGTCTTGACTGCCCAGCAGCGGTTCGGCAGTTATGTGCTCACATTTATGCCAGTTGGTATGGCGGCTGCAATGTTCTTCATTAACCCAAGTTATATGATGCGTTTATTCGATCCACAGATACTATGCGTCCCCATTGGCGCGGTCATTATGGTTATCTTTGGAAACATCGCGGTCCGCCGCTTAGCCAAGATCGAGGTATAAGGCAGGTATTATGCAACTGATAATGCAAATCACCATCAGTATGGCATTAGGCATCGCAGGATTAGCCATCCTGGTTCTGGGATTTCGGTGGCTGAGATCAGGAACGATCTCCAAACGTCTGGTCCAATATGTGGAAACACCCTTAGAAAGCAATCGCAGCCGGACGAATGCCACACGGATCCAGCCCAGACTCATCACCGGTTCGTTCTTCAACCGTACAATTACCCCAGCCATCCGCGGAATTGGACGCGTATTCGGTCGATTGACCCCCGGTGGTGCAATCGAAAACCTGGCACAAAAATTAATCGTGGCTGGCAATCCACTCGGATTGGGTGCACGGGAATTTTATGGCATCAGCCTGGCAAGTGCATTACTTGGGGTCTACATGGCTTTCGTTATTTTCCGCCGTGGAACAACGTCGATCAATGTGGCACTCAGTATATTAATCCTCATCTTCTTCTATTTTCTCCCCAAGGTCTGGCTGCAAAGCCGCATCACCCGCAGACAAAACAACGTCAGGAGAGGACTACCCGATGCATTGGATATGCTGAGCGTGTGCGCGACGGCAGGCTTAGGATTTGATCAATCTATCCAGCGAGTAAGTGAATACTGGGATAGTCCCATCGGTCATGAGTTTGGCCGTGTCATTAACGAAATGGAAATGGGTCTGTCACGTCGTGATGCGTTGCGTAACCTATCCGACAGGTTGGAAATCCGCGAGATTTCCAGTTTTGTAGCATTGATCATGCAGACTGAACAGCTGGGTATGAGCATCAGCGATACGTTACATGCTCAGGCAGATCAAATGCGGATTGAAAGGCGCTTTCGTGCCCAGGAACAAGCGCAAAAAGCCCCGATTAAGATGCTCATCCCTATGGCAGTTTTGATTTTCCCTGCCCTGTTAGCTGTGATCCTTGGACCAGCCATACCAACATTAATGGAGGTCTTCAATACCACGTAAGGCATGGTCACACGATTGAAGGCAGGGTGAAAGACTTTTGGAGGCAGAATGAGTTTGAATGAAACAGAATCGTACTTGAAATCTCCTTTGTTCCAGGAAGCGATGGACCATTTTCGGGTGGGGAAATGGGAAGAAGGTTTTACCAAGTTAGGGGAAGTAGAAAAAAATTACCCCATGGAACCCGACTTGCGAACAATACGCCAGGAGATGGATGTACGCGCGCGGATTACCAGATACGAGATGGAAGAAAACAAACAGCGAAAACTCCATCAGCTTGGAAAATATAGTCTCAGGTCTTTTGTGACCTTGGTGGTCCTGGTGGTCGCTTTTTTCACAATCTCGACCTATTCAGGATGGATCCAAGGACAGATTGTCAAAGCACAATCGGAAGTCTCCGAGAATATGCTGCAGGCACAGCTGGCAGTCGAATATCGTAATGCCCAACAATTGATCATCGCTGGTAAATCTGATGAAGCGCTGATCGCATATGAAAATATAAAAGCAAAAAATCCAGAGTTTCCCGGTCTGACGGATGCCATCGCGCAAGCACAAGCATTAAAAGATATCGAAATCCAGTACACACAAGCGATGAGCCTGCTTCAGCTGGGAGATTCTGCGCAAGCGCTGGTCCTGCTCCAAGATATCAGCCAGAAAATGCCGAATTATCGTGATGTATCCTTGCAAGTCAAGAGCCTACAGACCCAGTCAGAGATGACATCGGTGATGCAGCAAGCTGATCAGGCATTCGCGGAAGGACGATATGAGGACGCCTTATCAGGTTACGAATCCCTGCGCTTGATGGACTCTTCCTATCAAACCGGTCATGTGGAAGACTATCTTTTTCAAAGTTATGTCAAAGCTGCCGAGGCTCTTCTGGCTGAGCCGGTACCCTCCATGGAAACGCTGAAAAAGATCGATACTTATTTCAGCAAAGCCCTGGCGTTACGACCTTTAGACCGTGAGGCTCTGGCAGCGCGGACCCAAGTCCGACTGGTGATTGAAGACGGCATGATCGGTGATTACGTCAGCCAGGCACAGGCAGCGCTTGCCAGTGCCCCCGATTCCCTGGAAGCCCAACAATTGGCTGAGAAATATCTTGGAATGGCTCTGGCTGTCCGGCCTAATGACCCCAATGTATTAATCCAATTTCAATTAGCACAAGCATTTATTCAGGCGGTAAGTGATTTTGCAAGCAGCAAGTGGGATTTGGTGATTGAACAACTTGAAGCTGTCATCGGACAGCAGGCTGGATATGCAAGTGGAACCGCCATCCAGACACTTTACGATGCGTATATTGCGCGAGGTTCGGATTATATTGCTGCCGGTGAATATGCCCTGGCTCTGGAAGATTTCCAGCGTTCCGCAGTTTTGGCGCAGCAGCTCACTGATTCAGAATCATTATCCTTCGAAGCCCAGATCATGATTGCTGAAGCGCAAGGATTGCTCAACCATTTTCAGGAGGCCGTACTTATTTATCAGGATGCATTGAACACGATAGGCCTGCGTGAGCGCATTGTAGCATTGCAGAATTCACTTACGGATACGCTCATCATTGCAGAATATACCTCCAGCGTGAGTGATTACCAAAGTTCGTTTTACGCATATCGTAACCTGGTGCGTAACCGGGTGCGCGCGTACGACCAGACTACCGTAGTCACGATTAAGAGCGGTGATTACATCACATTGCTAGCCCATCGTTACAATACCACTGTCGCTGCCATCCTATCTGCCAATAAGATGAATAATCAGCCACGCTTAACCCCCAATACGCAGCTGATCATTCCCACTCTGCCTTAGATTTTATCCGGAGATTATTTAATGTTTACCAACCGTCCCGCAAAGAATGCTCGCACGTCTTCCGCCAGCGAATATGATATTTTAGCAGAAGCACAGACCATGGCTGGAAGCGAACAGGTTTCCGCAGATGCATATATGATCCGGGATCGTGTCCAACGCAGGTTGTTGACTGAAGCAGATGGAGAAGTCGATCTCTCCCATATCCCCCAAATGCACCAGATGATCGAAACGCTGTTCAACCGGGTTTTGGCGGAGGAAAATCTATTATATACCAGGGCTGTACGCGCTCGTCTGCTGGATTGGGTGATTTCAGACATCCTTGGATTCGGACCCCTGGAACCACTCCTGCAAGAGTCAACCATCACAGAAGTCATGGTGAACGGGTATGACAGTGTATACATCGAGCGTTATGGAAAGGTCGAAAAAACACGGGTCACCTTCGAAAATGAAACTCATCTAATGCGGATCATCGATCGCATTGTCGCACCTCTGGGGAGGCGGGTGGATGAATCTTCACCCATGGTGGATGCACGTCTGCCCAATGGGTACCGTGTTAATGTGATCATCCCACCCCTTTCGCTTGTTGGTCCGATGTTAACCATCCGTAAGTTTGCCCAAACACCGTTTACTGCCCAGGATCTGGTCGCCAATGGCACACTCACAACTTCACTGGTCAAATTCTTGAAAGCATGTGTGGAAGCCAGGGTGAATCTCGTGATCTCCGGTGGTACTGGCTCAGGCAAGACTACGTTGTTGAACGTAGCCTCTGCTTTCATCCCCACCAACGAGCGCATCATCACTATTGAAGATATCGCTGAGCTGCAATTAAAACAGGAGCACGTGGGACGACTGGAGAAACGCCCGTCGAATGTGGAAGGTAAAGGCGAGGTGACCATCCGCCAGCTGGTGATCAACTCGCTGCGTATGCGTCCGGACCGCATCATCGTAGGTGAGGCACGCGGCGGCGAAGCGCTGGACATGCTCCAGGCGATGAACACCGGTCACGATGGTTCCATGACCACCATCCACTCCAATAGCCCGCGCGATACCCTACGCCGTATAGAGACCATGGTATTGATGGCAGGACTTGAATTACCCTTGCGCGCCATCCGTGAACAGGTATCTTCCGCCATCGAGCTGATCATCCACATGGAGCGTATGCGTGATGGGACCCGTAAAGTAGTCCACGTCGCCGAGGTTCAGGGCATGGAAGGGGACACCATCCTCATGCAAGACCTGTTCCTCTTCGATCAAACCGGCGTCCAGAACGGACGGGTAATCGGCTCCTTGAAATCCACCGGATTACGACCCAAGTTTGCAGAGAAATTCGCCATCAATAACATCGAACTGCCGTCAGAAATCTTCAACGTGGGTATGACCCTCTAACAAAAAAGCCGATCAGCTTTCCGTCCAAGCAATGGGGAAAGTCTAAAGTGTCTATCACTTAAAAACTCCCTGCAACCTGCTGGTCTGGTTGATCTGGCGGGCAGCTTACCTCAATGACCAGCTCATTCCCGATGAATACCGTCTATCAAATAATGTAATTGTTCGACCAATATGGTAACAGACAAATATTATTGCAACAAATAAGTTATTAATGCAATATTAATTTGACATCACTGTCAATCCTATATACAATAATAGGAGGGTTAGAAGTAAAACATCAACGATTTTGACATCATTATCCATGCTAAAATACCCAAATACAGGAGGAAACATGAAGAAACCCATCATAACCCAATACATTAAAATAGTTTTAGTCATTGGCCTGGCATTTCTGTTACTGTTTGGCGGAAATGCACTGGCACAGTTCATTTCAACCGCCACGGAGCCAGGAGGAGAAGTCATCGATGAGATGCCCCCCTCGTATGTGAGCGGGGATCCTGCATACCTGAATATCCTGCCACCCGATGAAAACCCCACAAACGAAGTGAATAATCCAGCTGCGACTTTCTCTTACTACCAGGTAGCCGGGGCCACTCTGCGAGGCCGTAATAGCACTACCGGATACGTCTATGATGGTGTTGGATGCTCAAATACCACCAGTGGTGTTGACCAGGGCAGAATTTTGAATACCGAGTTAATCATCCCTGACAATGCAGTGATCAAGTATTTACGAGTTTACTACAGGGATACTAACCCCAGTAATGGTGTGGAAGGATACATCACACGGTACCAACCCGGTACTGCGACTGTAGACTTGGTCCACACTGGCTCATCAGACGCCTTCCAAGGTGGATATGGCTTTGTGGTAAGTGCGCAGATTACAGAAACGGTCAATAACACCCTATATGCTTATACGCTCATTGGCTGGCCTGATGAAAACAATGCGGCTAACCAAATCTGTGGCTTGCGGGTGGCATATTACGCGCCTTTTCATGCCAACATCTTCATGCCCGTCGTTCGCCGATAACTCAGTGAAATAAGCTTGCAGTTACCTGGTTGACAAGTTCGAGGTGCCTTCCAGGATTAGGGCCAAATTTATAATACTGTATAGGCCTACGATTTTATTCAACTGGTCAACCAGTACCAGATTGTTTATCCGATTCTCAGCCACGCCCTGACCAGAATGGCTGAACAATTGAATAGCATTACCATACGATTACAGTGTCATCAAAAGAGGTGATAGTACCTGCTCCAACTGGGCGCGGCTCAGATAGCCATTCGCCAACACTACCTCAACCACCGATTCACCCGTCTGTAAGGATTGCTCAGCAAATTGACTGGCTTTCTCTTACCCCAAAACCAGGTTGAGGGCATTTACCAGAATGAATGCACAAGGCGTGGATAATGTGAGAAAGGGATGCCATTCGTGTTGAAATTCTCCACAACCCGCAAGGTCTGGATGCCGTAATAATCCTCGCCCGGGATTTCGCGCTCACCCAGGAGGTCATTTTCAAGGCGCATATTCATCTATACTCCTCCTTCAAGGACACTTGAATGAGAATATCTTCAAGTTCTGGTCCACCTGGACTGCCAGGTATTGACTGCCGGATGACCAGTCGGTTTCAGTCGCTGTGCCATATAGACCAATATCCAGCGGGAACAGGTTGCCAGTCTCAGGATTAATTATCCAGGCAATACCATTCTCATCTATAAAAGCAATTTGCTTTCCATCCGGAGACCAATTTAACTGACCAACCAGGTCAGTTAATGAGGCGGGTATTTGTGTTGGTTGGCTCGTGCGGACAGACCATAAATCCCAGGTACGTTGGATGGGGGAACCGGTCGAGGTGGAGAGACCCGTTATTACACCAAAATCCAATGCTTGCATGCAATCCACACCACAGGAAGCCAGGACCCTTAAGCGACCTTCAGTAATCCACTCTAGAACGGCTTTCTGACTTGAAAAACCATCTGTCCGGGCAGCTTCGCCCGGGAAAAGATCCTTCGAAGCACGCCCATCTGGGTAAGCCAGGCCAATGGTGTATAGGTTATCTCTGCGGCGTAAGCCCAGGTAAGCAATGGCGGTCGCTTCTGGAGACCAGGTGAGCTCTCCAACCGCTTGTGTAGCCAGGCGAACAGGAACTTCAAAAGATGGCGCAGAAAGTATGTTCAAATCCCCAACATTCCAGCTTGATCCCACTGTCGAGGCAATATAAGCCACTGTATCCGCAACTGGAGACCAGGAGATCAGGTCACCCTGGGGGTGTTCCACCCGGATCATCCCGTGCTCCGCCACCAGGCAAGCTTGAGGTGAGATGACCTGCAGCCCTTGGACGCTGGAGGTCGGTAGAGGGGTTGGGGCGATCTGCTCCCCTCCCCCGCCGATGAGGCTGCAAGCTGAGATGGAAAGGAGCAGGCAGGCAAACAACACAGCCATTTTGATATCTGAGAAAAATCGAAGACTAAGCATTCAGAAAGGAATTATAACTTCAGTCGCACCAAGTAGCGACACGATCATCCGTAGAGAGGCGGGCATCCTGATTGAAGTTCAGCAGCGTGCCCCTTTTCAATTTAAATTAATGACCTGCCGGGTTGCGGCAGGTCTGTGTGATAAAGTTATTGGTTCAATTACATAGGGATGACGTTGGCAGCTTGCAGTCCTTTGGGGCCTTTCTCGATGGAAAACTCCACCTTCTGGCCTTCCTGGAGCGTGCGGTAACCGTCAGACTGGATCGCCGAGTAGTGCACAAAGACGTCCGCGCCATCAGGCTGGGACAAGAATCCATAACCCTTGCTCCCATTAAACCATTTGACTGTGCCGATGATTCTTTCAGACATTGATTTTACCTCCGTAAGGTATGAAAAAAGATATGTGGTGCGCCTTCAAATCCATCGGAGCAGTCAAAATAAAACAGCCCAAGGAACTAGCCTTGGACCGTCTTCTTTTACTTCTTCCAACGAGAACTTTCTGGCATTCCTACAGCGCGCAAGTTTACCACTAAATCACAAAAGAGTCAAGCTATTTTGGAAATTGGATCTGCAAATTTATTATTACTAAGAAATCCACCCCAGAGATGCAACAGAGCAGAGGGAATTTTATAAATCATCCCAGCGAGGTCGGTGGGTCTGTTGTGAGGATCTGTATTCAGATTTATCCCAGGTTAACTTGGTGCAGGAATGTACGATATTGTTCTTCAGATGCCACACCACCTCCCTGAGCCAGGGTTGCATCTCCACCACCCCGACCGTGAATGATGGCTAAGTGGCCGGTGAGAAGCTGGCGGGCATCCTTTCCACTGGCTGCACCGCAGGTGACAATAAGCGATACTTTCTGCCCATCGTAGGAAGTCAGGTATGCGACCAGACTCTGCAACTTTTTGAGCTCCTCTGCCAAAACGCGCAATTCGCCGACGGGACGAGCTTCGAAGCTTGCCCGCACCAGCTTTATCCCGAGGTGTTCTTCTGCACTGGCAGCCAACTCACGGGCTTCCACCCTGATACTTGCCTGGCGCAATAACTGAAGTTCCTTCTGAAGTGCGCCAAGCTGTTCCGCTTGCTTGCTGATCACCTCAGGGATATCCTGCCAGCTGATGCTTAACTGGTTAGCCAGCCCGCTGACTGAATCATACATCTGGTGGAAAACCTCCAGCGCCTGTATACCGGCGATGAAGTAAACCCGCAGCTTATCATTTTGTCGTTCAGCTTTAAGCACCTTGACCAACCCGATGCTGCCGGTGCGTAGTACATGAGTCCCTCCGCAAGGAGAATAATCCAAGGCATCGATCTCGACGATGCGGATGTTCTCTGTCACCTTGGGAGGGCGGCGCAATGGAATGGACTTAAGCTCATGCGGCGATACGAAATAAGTTTTAACCGGTCTATCTTCATAGATAATCCGGTTTGCCAGCAGCTCCGCCTGCTCCAGATCGGACTTACTGATTTGAGTCGTCTGTGACGCTGCAGGCGTCACAACATCCAGCGTGGAAGGAGAGTAACCGTTGATGTTGGCAGACACGGTCTCGTAGCCTGTGTGGCGCAGGAGGCAGTGAGTGAGCAGGTGCTGGGCGGTATGGTGCTGCATGTGCCTCAATCGCCGTTCAGCGTCGATGCGCGCCTTGATAGGACCGAGGCTCACCTCACCCTCGACCACATGGATCAAGCGAAGATTATTTTCATCTTTATAAACATCCACTACCCTGGCAGAGCCAATTACACCCATATCGTGTTCCTGCCCGCCCCCTGTGGGGTAGAAATAGGATTGATCGAGCACCACCCCCCTACGACCATCCTGCAGGGTGAGATTTTCAACCAGCATGGCTTCGAATTCTAATATGGTGGGGTCTTCCTGATATAAAAGCTGTGAATTCATGCGGACGATTATAACTTATCCAACTAAACAACTAGCTTGTGGTTTAAAAATACCACAGGCTAGTCATTCCCTTTTTCCTGATCACCTAAGCACCAAGTGACTTTTTCTTATACATCAAAATACAGGCTCATCTCGTAGGGGTGCGGGCGGTTGCGCACCTGGTAGTATTCCTCATTGCGCTTGAACTCCACCCACTGATTGAGCAGCAGCTCACTGAACACCTCCCCCGCCAGAAGGAACTCATGGTCCTGCTCGAGGGCGATCAAGGCAGCATTGAGTGAATCGGGCAGGCTTTTAATGTGGGTGCGCTGTTCCTCGCTCCAGGCGAAGATGTTGGCATCAATGGGACCAAATCCGGCTTCGGTCGGGTCAATCTTTTTTAGGATGCCATCCAGACCTGCCAATAGCTGAGCAGATAATGCCAGATAGACGTTACAGGAAGCATCCGGCGGGCGGAACTCCATGCGGGCGGCCTCAGGCTGGGTGGCATACTTGGGGATGCGCACAGCGGCGCTGCGATTGCCCAATGAGAAGAAAGCATTCACCGGGGCTTCGTACCCCGGGACCAGACGGCTATACGAATTGGTACTGGGGTTGGTTAACGCCAGCAGGGCTGGTCCGTGGGTGAGCAACCCACCGATGTAATACAACGCCGTCTGGCTCAAGCAACCATACTCGTCGGGGTCATAAAATACATTCACCCCATCTCTGAACAAATGCTGGTGAAAATGCATCCCCGAGCCCGCCTCGCCGTATAACGGTTTGGGCATAAAGGTGACCGTCTTTCCGTGGCAGTGAGCAGTCATCTTGCTGACATACTTGATGATCATGGTGGCATCGCCTGCCTGCAACAGTCCCATCATGGGCGTCTCGATCTCCGACTGCCCGGGTCCACCCACCTCATGGTGGTGGTACTTCACCGGCACGCCCATTGACTGTAAATGCAGGCTCATCTCAGAGCGCAAATTGAAGAACTGGTCCTTGGGTGGGATGGCATGGTACCCTCCATGTACGGGGATGTAATGCCCGTGACCGCTCTGCACGCTGGTCCAATCGGCTTCCTGGCAGTCCACGCGGTAGCTGGCGCGGTTGACACCATATTCATACGATACACTGTCGAATATGTAGAACTCGAACTCTGGACCCCAGCGGCTCTCATCTGCAATGCCGGTTGAGCGCAGATATTCTTCCGCGCGAATGGCAATATTGCGCGGGTCGTTGGCGAACACGAGCTGGGTGTCCGCTTCCAGAGTGGTACAGATGAAGCTAAGCGTCGGGGCATCCCAGAATGGATCACGCATACCGGTGGATAACTCAGGGACAAGAACCATATCGCCAGCTTTAACACTCTTCAAGCCCACTGCCGAGCCATCGAACCCAATTCCATTTTCAAGCAGCTGGGGAGAAAACTGGCTGGCGGGCACGGTCAGATGATGCCAGCGTCCCCACAGGTCGGTGAACTTGAAATCCACCATCTGGATATTTTGGTCATCCAGGAAGCGTTTTACCTGTTCATAGGTTTGGAACATCGAAATCTCCTCATCCCGTTCGTTGCGAGGGTTTATTTATGGATCAGGATGCATATTTCAAGACGCTCTGATCCAATTCGGTTCAGACGGTCACTTTCTCACCGCATTCAGGGCAGAATTTGGTACCCGGGGATAGCTTGGTGCCACATTTGGCACATTTCAGCTCACTCTCGATCCTGGCACCACATTCCGGGCAAAACTTCACCTTGGCTGCCAGGGGTTTGCCACAGCTTGGGCAAGTGGCGCGCACTCCCTCACGCCATTCCTTTTCCTTGAGCATAGCCAGATCTTCCTCTGCCACCTTGGAGTGTGCCCAGATTTCCTCGGTAGTCCGGCTGGCTTGGGCAGCTGCCATCTCCACCCCCAGATCGGGAGCACATTCCTTGCATAAGCCGCGCTTCTCATTCCAACAGGTTTTCCGGCAGACCCAATTCGTGCAACGTGGGCACTGGATAAAATCCGGTTTGATCTCCTCCACCGCTTTCAGGAATGCATCATCGTGAGCCTTTTCCCAGGCGGCTGAACGCACGCTCTCGCCAGCGTTGGACAGGCTATTGAACAAGCCGCCGAAGATGTTACTGGCGGTTTCCAGCGCAGTCGCTGCAGTGCCCAGCATCGACCCTTGAAAACGGGTACGATAGCCTGTCCCACAGCGATCACATTGAAACTCGAACTGGAAGCCTTGATTGGTGCTTAAATCGGAATAATTACGGGTGAACTCGATTCTCTCGCTCATCTTTTACATCTCCAAGTATCAATATCCAGCCTTGAGATTATAGCACTCTCAGATATTCAATATCTCTATGCATATTGAGAACTCACCCAGAATGTTGTGCTGGGTCGCCGCACCTTGATTGTCAGAAGCGCACCCATCTCCACTCGAATCACCTATCAATTCTTATGCACCCTGGTCTTGCCTGTCTATGTTGAGGACTTTTTGGGTTTGGGCCGTACCACCGGCTTCACGTTGCGAAATGGTGTTTCGTTAAACCTTTCAAGCCAGCTTTCCGGTCTTAGTAAAGGTCGAAATCCGGCATATTTGATATACAGGTCGTGCGCATCGCGGGTGTTAAGCAGAATCCTTCGCAAACCCTGGATATCTGGATGAGCCATCATGCATTCGACCAACCACCTGCCAAGACCACTTCCGCGTTGGGATGGGAGGATGAACATATCGCAAATCCAGCCCACCGTGGCGCCATCGGTCACCAGGCGGGCAAAACCGACCTGTTTATCCCCCTCATAAACGCCAAAGCAGAGCGAATTTTCGATCGATTTCCGCACGATGCTCATCGGGCGACCCACCGCCCAATGTGCCGTGGTGTAGAGGAAGTGGTGGATCATGCCCACGTCCAGTTTTGATTTATCGGTATTGATGATGTACTCGTCTCTGTGCCACTCCATAGGTTCCTCTTCAAAATTTGTTGGTATAGATAACTTAATACGGAAAGTATACAGGAAAATCCGAAGCCCTGATGACTAAATGTTCTGTAAGGCACTATTATTAACCGTTTCGTTGTCCTCAGTAAAATAAAAACGGCGTTGATACACTCACCTGCCAGGATATGGGGCAACCGGTAATGTGTATCATCCCACATCTGCGCAAGTGGGATACGGGCGAGTGGGAACCATTGCGGGTGCATCTCTTCGCTCTCATGTGGTATCCCTTGCCAGATGTGCGCCTCAAAAACGTGAACTTCCTGATCCCAGGAATGGCGAAATGGAAAAATGAGCAATGGTCAGATTCGCTTGGGTGGTCGTTCAGCCAAATATGGCATGGCAAAGAAGCCGCGCACATCCCGGTAAAATGTGCCACCCACCCATTGGGTTGATCTCAGACCTATCACCGTCTCGGATCCTGAAGGCAAGGTCACCTCACCCACTACCACAGGCACAGAATGGATGACCACGTCGTCTCTGCCTGGCAGGTTTGGGTCGTAGATGTTGATCGTAACCCCGCCTGCGGCAGCCTGTTGGCAGGCGTAAGCCAAAACCTGGTGGTTGTTAAAGATCAGCCTGGATAGTTGCTTCAGGGTGCCGGCATGCTCGTAGATCAGTGCCAGGACAACCAGGTTCCGTTCATCCAGCTTTAGGCGAAACTGGTCGAATTCGGTGGCAGTGTGGGCTTGAATCCCAAGCAAAGTGCCATCAGGCATACTGGTCCACTGTGCCACCTTGACCACCTGCTGTGCCATACCACCCAGCGAATCGATCTGCCGGCGGAATAAGTAACGCTGCAGGCGCGTGCCCTGGTGTGGTATATCATTTTTTTGTGGGATGGTCCTGCCTGCCAGGGCAAAATCATAAGCAGCGGCACACATACCTCCACACAAGCCATATTTCGCTGATACCTTCCCGGAGCGCATAAAAGCGGGGGTTGAAAATGGTAAAAAATAGCCGGGGAAGGTGTTGGTGAACCTGAACCCATGCATGGAGGGAAGAAATTTCACGGGTGGGTTCTCAGGCAAGTGGAATTCAGTCTGGAAAATCCTCAGGGGCGCAACATGCTTTCGAATAAGACCATTAAAGGTATAATTAAATTGCAGATAGGGGAGATAGATATCCCCCAGGTCAGGCAGGCGTAACCCTGACCCCGATGACGGTGTGTTAAAAGGTTCCTCGGGTGTGCCTGGCACATTAATAGTGTGATAATCCAAATAGCGAAACGGCTCGTAGGTGAGGCTGAAACGCCCCTGCGCATCTGAAAGACCTGGGATTATGGTCAGGTCATCATCCTGTTTGCCTGTGGCGTCCTTATCATAGATGCGCACAACCACATCGGAAAAAGGGTCACCATTTGCATAATGGACACTGCCTGAGAACTTTACTTTCATTCCATCTCTCCGTCTGATTGGATTATAGCAAAAACGGTCGACTTGGGTTGACCGTTTTGTAAATTTCATCTTATCAAGGAGACAGTATGTCTGATATCATCCTCCTGAATACCCTCTCCAAGCACTTCAAAGTACCGGTGCGGGAGAGTGGCCTCAAAGCCTCCATCGGCAGCCTGTTCAAGCGCGAGTTCCGCACCGTGAAGGCCGTGGATCAGATCACCTTCCAGATCGACCCCGGTGAGGTGGTGGGATTCCTGGGTCCAAACGGGGCAGGCAAGACCACCACACTCAAGATGCTTTCCGGGCTGCTCTATCCCACCAGCGGTCAAGCCAGCGTGTTGGGGTACGAACCTTCACGCCGCCAATCCAAATTCCTCCAACAGATCACCCTGGTGATGGGCAATCGCCAGCAATTGGTTTGGGATTTGCCTGCGCTGGACTCGTTTGACCTGATGCGTGCGATCTATTCCATCCCCATGGCTGAGTTCACCCGCAGGCGGGATGAGTTTATCGACCTGCTGGAGCTGAAGGACCTGGTGAATAAACCTGTGCGTAATTTATCCCTGGGTGAACGCATGAAGATGGAGATCGTCGGAGCACTGCTGCACCGCCCCAAGGTACTCTTTTTGGATGAGCCTACGTTAGGTCTGGATGTGACCATGCAACGGCGTATCCGCACCTTCCTGGCAGAGTATAACCGGCGTTACGGCGCCACGGTCTTACTCACCTCACACTACATGGCAGATGTGGAGGCGCTCTGCAAACGCGTCATCGTCATCCATCACGGCAAGCTGCTCTTCGATGGTGAGCTGAGCTGTCTGGTGGAGCAATTCTCGGCATTCAAGACGGTGGGTGTTACCCTTCAAAGCGCAGCGGTTGATCTAAACAAGTACGGTCAGGTGATCAGCCAGGATGGCACGCGCTTTACTTTGCGGGTGCCTAAATCGGACACCGCCCAGGTGACTGCCCGCATGCTGGCAGACTTACCCGTGGATGACCTGAATGTGGAGGATCCACCCATCGAAGACGTCATCGAGCATGTATTTGCTCAGGGTAAGCCTGAGGAGACTCCGGCATGAAGCACATGCTCGATTACTACCTGACGACGATCAAGATCGCCATCCAAACCCAATTTCAATATCGGGTGATGCAGTATTTTTACATGATCGGCATGATCGCCGAGCCGATCATCTACCTGGTGGTCTGGTCGACCATTGCAGAGGCGCAAGGTGGCTCGGTGGGTGGATATACCCCTGGTGCTTTCGCGGCTTACTACCTGGTGTGGACGTTGGTGCGCAATATGAACATCGTCTTCACCCCTTATGGCTGGGAGAACCGCATCCGTAGCGGGTGGTTCTCCATGGACTTGTTGCGCCCAATCCACCCGCTGCATAATGACGTGGCTTATTTCGCCGGGATGAAGGTGGTGGTGATCATCCTGTGGATCCCACTCGGCTTGTTCCTTTCATTGTTCTTTAAACCTGAGCTACATCCCGCCTGGTACCAGGTGATTGGGTTCTTCTTTGCCATCTGGGGGGCTTATCTGATAAGGACCATGTTGCTCTCGCTCCTGGGGATGATCACGTTTTTTACCACGCGTGTCGGGGCGATCTTCGAGTTGTATTTTGCATTTGAGCTGGTGTTTTCCGGACGGCTGGTGCCCATGTCACTCATGCCGACCTGGGTGCAGCAAGTGGCGGGATTTCTACCCTTCCAATGGACGTTCTTCTTCCCAATCGAGTCGCTGGTGGCACCCATGACCCTGACGCATATGCTCGGTGGGCTGGGGGTACAACTCCTTTGGATCGCAATCGGTTGGCTGGCGGTGATGATCATGTGGAGGTTCAGCGTGCGCCAATTCTCAGCCGTGGGTGGGTGAGATTAACCGCAGATGTACACAGATAAACACTGATATAAATAATTACCACAGATAACAGAAATTAACCACAGATAAACACAGATAACAGAAACAAGCCAAAGATGAACACAGATAATAGAAACTAATTACAGATAAACACAAAACAGAAATTAACCGCAGATGCACGCAGATGAACACTGAAATACGAAATAACCATAGATAGACCCAGATAAAAGAAATTAACCACAGATAAACACTGAGAACGGAAATTATCCGCAGATGCACGCAGATAGATGCAAAAAAAATTGTTTATTATTGAATACAGAAGAATACGAATAACAAAAAATAACAATGGGAACAAAAAAATCCTACTTAGAAATAAATAAGATCACCGAACGCATTATCGGGTGTGCGTACCGGGTAAGCAACACACTTGGCAGTGGTTTCCTAGAAAAAGTGTACGAAAACGCTTTTGCTTATGAATTAAATAAGGCTGGATTAAAAGTCAGCCAACAATATCCAATTCAAGTGAAATATGATGGAGTTCCGGTCGGGGATTACATTGCAGATCTGATCGTTGAAGATTGTGTTCTGGTAGAACTGAAAACAGTCAATCAAATCGACTCTATCCATTTAGCCCATTGCATGAATTACCTAAAAGCAACAAGCATGAATATTTGTTTATTGTTCAACTTTGCGAATCGTCGCCTCGAATTTAAACAGATTGTCCACAATCTGCCTGAGCCAATTAACGAGGTAAATACTGATTTGTCTAGAAAATAATAAAATTCTCTTTATCAATTGCAATGAGGATGCACAATTCGTTGGCGATTTTTCATTTGTTTTTATCTCAATTTTTATCCGCATGTATCTGCATTTATCCGCGTTTATCTGCGGTTAATTGATCAAGGAGAGATGTTATGTTACATCTAGCGTTGAGTTATTTACGAGTGGGCATACAGAATGAGATGCAGTACCGGGTCAATTTCTTTGTCCAGCTCGGTCAATCGATCATCTCACTTGCCACCGGGCTGATCGGTTTGTGGCTGGTGTTCTCGCATACCGCCGAGCTGAATGGCTGGACCCAACCTGAGCTGCTGGTGGTGATGGGGATTTTCATCCTGATGGGCGGGGTGATCAATTCCATCATCCAACCCAACATGACGCGCCTGCTGGAGGAAATCCAACAGGGCACACTCGATTTTGCCCTCACCAAACCGGCGGATGCCCAGGGACTGATCAGCATCCGCGAATTCCGCCTATGGTCACTCACCGATGTCATGGTGGGCATCCTGGTGCTTTTGTACGGGGTATATCACTATCAGGGCAATGTCGGTATCAGCGAATCCCTGGCGTTCATGTTCGCCATGCTTTTAGGCAGCATCATCATCTATTGCTTCTGGCTGATCATCACCTCCACCGCCTTTTGGATCGTGCGCGTGGATGAGAG
>Ga0154899_1071_pt2 | contig 22356 bp, 25 predicted proteins | sample Rifle2008BG19ft_FD_105871 | JGI IMG/M metagenome (GOLD analysis project Ga0154899, IMG submission 105871) | Chloroflexi bacterium RBG_19FT_COMBO_50_10 | reverse complement strand
TACAGCTCGGTACTGGAGGCACTGTCCCCCTCGATGCCAGCATAGCTTTGTTCAAAAACCAGACGAGCAGACAGGCTGAGGGGTTTATCCTGGGCGTAACGGTTGGCTAAAAACCCCGCCAGGATCAGCACGCTTTTGGTGTGGATGGGACCGCTCAACTTAGCCTCGCGCTCAATATTGACCACGCCTTCACGCCCCAGGCTCAGGCTGACTGTGATGCGGTTCGGCTGCCCAAAGCTGATATCTCCCAGGGAGAGCACAGAGAGCCCGTTGATCTGCCCCACTTTCACCCCCTGGACTTCGATCTTGATCACCCCGCGCCTTACCATCTCTTGCAGACGTTCCTGGATCAGGTTGGAGCGGTAATAGCGTTCTTCGATCGTCTTGCGGATATGGTCGGAAGTGATCAGCTCAGAACCGTCCAAACCGGCGTAATAGGTGGCTTCACGGATCACATCCGAGATTTCGCTAAAGCGGGTGGATAGTTTCTCCTGGTCTTCCGCCAGGCGCGAGCCGTGCTCCACCAGACGTTTCATGGCAGTGCGATCCAAGTGCTTCAAATTCTCATTGGCACACAAGGTAGCCGCGAAAGCGGCATATTCATGGGTGTGCTCGGCATTGCGCGACATGGAGGTGTCGAACTCAGCTTTAACTTTAAAAAGCTCCTGGAAATGCCCTTCATTGGCAAGCAAAAGCTGGAAGATATCCGGACGTCCAATTAAAATAACCTTGATTTCGAGTGGGATCGGCTCTGGCTTCAGGCTTTTGGTGGAAAACCCAAACTTCTCGCCGGCATCCTCAATACTGATGCGGGCATTTGACAGGGCATGGGTCAGGTCTTCCCAGGCAAATGGGCTGCGCAGAACGTCTTCGACCGGCAGCACCAGATAACCTCCATTAGCCCGCTGCAGCGATCCTCCCCGTACCAGGGTGAAATCTGTCACCAGCGCTCCGAAGCGCGCTTCCTGCTCAATGCGACCAAACAGGTTATCGCGGGTGGGGTTGGTCTCCACAATCACGGGTGCACCTTTTAGTTTGGAATTATCCACCAGGATATTAACAGAGTACTTTTTGAGATTCAACCCTTTGGAGGTCTGTCTTAACCCCAAGTCAGGCGTTTCTTCCTGGCCATTCGATTTAAATAGATCCACCTGATCGAGAAGATCAGCCAGCACGGCGTCCACATATGCCAGGACTTCTGGTAGCTCCTGGAATTTCTCTTTCATGTCTTCAGTCCAAGTGCGTAAAGAATAAGTGGCCACTTCCCGATCCAGCTTATCCACTGCATCGTGGGCATCCTTTTCAAGGTTTTTAGTCTGTCGGATCGAGGTCTCCAGGGCATTCTGCACCTTCTGTTGTTTTTGGAGCAACTCATCTTTATCCTTTTGGGTGAACTTCAGGAATTCCTCCTCACTCATCGGTTTTCCGTCCCGAGTCGGTACCGTAATCACGCCCATGGGGGTGGGTTGCAACATAAAACCCTCTTCGATCGCCATCTGGTTGGCTTTTTCAAGAATCTCCTGCTTGCGTTGCTGAAATTGGGTCAGGGTTTTTTCTTTTTGGCTGGCGTATTCTTCACTCTCAAAGACGTTACGCACATCCTGAAATATCACCTTGGTCAGAGTATCCATTCCTTTTTGTAATTTAATTGCCCGCCCGGCAGGCAGGCTTAAAGCATTTGGTTGGTATGCGTCCTGGAAGTTATTCACGTAGCACCAATCAGCCGGCACAGGCTTGGTGACTGCCATCTCCTCCAGGAATCTCTTGACTGCGGTGGTGCGTCCCGTGCCAGGCATACCCGAGACATAGATGTTAAATCCCTTCTCTTTGATGCCCAGCCCGAATTGCATGGCTCGAATGGCGCGATCCTGACCCACAATCGTCTCCAGGGCGGTCAGTTCCTGGCTGGTATCGCAGTTCACATCGTCCAAATCGCAGACTTTGTAGGCTTTCTCTGCCGGTAATTCGATCACCATGAGATTACCCTCCTAAGATGGCTCACTTCGAGCGATGTCGTCGTTTTAAATGAATATAGGACTTACGACTGATTAATTTAGCTGAGATATAACTTAAAATTACTTTCCCGGCAATCAAACCCATAGATTTCCCCCTTTGTATACTTCTTTTATGAGCGTCCCAAGCCTGGAGGTTACGCCTGATTCGTCCAACTGGCTCATGTAGAAACCCTAATCCCCATGCACAGGCACAAGCAACATAGGCAAGTGCGTCTGGGTGGCGATTTTTGGCGTGACACTGCCAGACCAAAAGGCATCCATGGCAGTCTTGCTATGCGTGCCAAGCACAATCATGTCTGCGTGGAATTCATTGGCGGCGCGAACGATTTCCTTGGCAGGATCACCCCGTTGCACTTCACCCGTTACCGGAATGTGCTTGTCCAGTAGTTTACCCATCAACTCAGCCAGGTAGAGCTCGCCTTCCTCACAGTCCATATCCAGCAATGCAGAAGCAGCGCTTGGTAGAAGCATAGCTGAGGCTGCCTGTTCACCTGGCAGGGTAGATAACTCATGGATCACCATCACCAGGTGCAGTTTCGCCTGGCAGGTCTGGGAAAGCTCGATCGCCATCTCCAGACCCGCCTCATGGTCCGGGTCGCCATCCAGGGGCACCAGGATGCACTCGCATTTGCACGACTCATCCCGCAGCTCTTTCTCAGGAGAGAGCAACAGCACTGGGACATCACCCCGGTTGAGCACTTCCTGGGCAATGTTGCCAAAAATGCGCTTCTGGAGTCCGCTTTGACCATGAGCACACATTACGACCAGGTCCACGCCCAGATCCTTGCTATGCTCCACAATACTGGAGGCGACATTCTTCTCGGCACTGGAATGGACGTGCTGGTCCACGGTGATATCGGAGGGGAGTGATAGGTGAACCTTACCCAAATATGCAGCAGCTTCCACCTGGTCGATAAGGTGATGCTCTCCGTGCACCTTGTCAGGTGCGTCCTGCTCGATGACATGGAATAATATCAAGCGGGCGTGACTGAGCCTGGCAATTAATGAGGCCATCGGTAATACAGTCTCTGCCAACTGTGAGCCATCCAACGGGATGAGGATATTTTTTAGAGTCATATCAAATTCCTGAAAAAATCTGTACGAGTAAATAAATATTCAGACTGACGATCAGAGCCGCCACAAGACTCGCCACGATTGTGGTGATTTTGTGGTTGACCAAGGTTTTCATCACCTTGCTCCGGGAGGTAAAGATAACCAAAGGGATGACCGCGAAAGGGAGCCCGAAACTGAGCACCACCTGGCTGATAACCAGGGTCCGCGTAGGATCGAGACCAATCAGGATGACGATCAAGGAGGGTAATATGGTGACCATACGGCGAATCCATACCGGGATGTGCCAATGGAGGAATCCCTGCATGATCACCTGCCCAGCCATGGTACCCACAGACGAGGAGGATAGCCCCGATGCCAATAAGGAGATGGCAAAGAAGATGCTGGATGCTTTTCCAAGCAGAGGCTCGAGGGTCCGGTGAGCTTCTTGTATGGTTCCTACACTGGTCATGCCTTCACGGAAAAAAGTGGAAGCTGCCATCATTAACATGGCTGCATTGATCAGCCCTGCCAACCCCATGGCGATGACCACATCCACGACTTCGAACCTGAACAATTTACGCAGCTTGGCTGGGGTGCGCACCACGATCCGTTTTTGAGTGAGGGAGGAATGCAGGAAGATCACATGCGGCATGACCGTCGCACCCAGGATGCCGGCAGCTATCAAAACGCTTTCGCTCCCGGAGAATTGGGGTACAACTGCATGGTAAGCCACCTGTCCCCAATCGGGCTTTCCCAGGATGGTTTCGATCAGGTAGCTAACAGAGATCACACCAATCAGGGCAGTGATCACGGCTTCGAGAGGTCTGAAGCCATAGCGTTCCAATCCCAAAATTATAAAGGTGATAATGGCAGTCAGAAAGCCTGCCACCCACAACGGGATGCCCAATAACAGGTAAAACCCCAACGCAGCACCCAGGAATTCCGCCAGGTCCGTCGCCATGGCGACGATTTCCATCAGGACCCACATCACCCAGACAACCGGGCGGGGGAAGCTTTCCCGGCACATCTCTGCCAGGTTCCTGCCACTGGCAATTCCCAGTTTGGCAGAAAGCGTTTGGATCAGCATCGCCATCAAGTTGGTGGTGACCACTACCCATAACAGGGTGTACCCGAATTGGGCACCCCCCTGGATGTTGGTGGCAAAGTTTCCCGGGTCCATATAGGCTACACTGGCGATGAATGCAGGACCCATGAATGGCAACAGACGTGCTAAACCTCGCTTTTTACTCTTGCCTGAAAGGATCAGCGCGGCTGCCTTTTCGGTGCTGCTCAGCTCTGACGTAGTGGTTTTATCTTTTGCCATAGATAGAGTATGGTTTGCCTGGGAGGTTACAAGCTAAGTTTCCGTACCCTTGAATTATATATTTAATGTGGATGATATCATGATAACCAGCGATTGGAACATGGGATAGTTAATTATTCGATTAAAAACGCCCTCCCCGGAAGGGAGATCGACAGTGAGTCTTCTTGATGTTTAGCATACTTCTTGTGCTAAAACATCCTTTTTGTCTCGTTGGATTCTGAAAAAGAGTCCTTGTTGTCCTTATTTTCCGTGTCGTGTTCTGGTATTTGCACACAAACTACCCACGACATGATGGAAGAGAAGCGACTTGTAGTGATCTCCCGATCTGTAAAAGTGGTATTTGCACGATTATAGGGGGGTGTGAGACAGATAATACCCCCGTGTAAATAAAAACACCCCAAAACTGGGGTATATTACGAATAATTGTCTATGTTTGTCCAATTATTCTCTTGTATATTCCTAGCTATCTGTCTCGAAGGTGACCGTCCTTTCGGTAGCAGTAAACCGGGATTTAGCAGCAACCAGTTTTGGCCCATGCTTTAGGAACTCGTGCGCCTGATTTTCGATGCCGCTATCTATCCCCATATCTTTTGTCAAGCCATCTGCCAGTTCACTCAGCTTCATGAAAATCGCCAAGCGATCTTTCGGCTTGGTCTCATCTGCCAGGCCAGCACTTATGACCTTGCGGAGTATCTCATTTTTGCTAGCCAGGATTAGTCCTAATTGCTCCCGATTGTTGGCTTCAATAATAGCTTGTGCATCAGCAATTGATTCTGGGTTGTTTTCTACAATGTAATAGAACGAACTGCGAGGCATCCCCGCCATTCTGCATGCATCAACTACGCTCATCCCATCGTTCATATGCTGGATGACCTGGAGGGCGTTGTTGACACGAGAGGCTTTAGTGACTGACTTCATGAGGGCATTGTATCACTGATGATTCGCCAAGTGAATCCCATTATTATCTCCAACTACGAGAGCTTGCATCGTACAGGTTTCTCGCATGCGAGAAGATCGGTATGACGATATGGTGTTCGCTTTATTTGGCTGCTAAACATATGATTCTATGGACTCCTGCTATATTGTGCCACTCATGGCAGCAGATTGTCTTGAATAATTCTTGAACTCAACGGTTTGGTTCTTCATCACCTCACCGTAACGCGTATCAGAGCGTCTTCAGTTGGACGTGTACCACAAAACCCTCTCACCTTGATTTCGGATCCCTATCCATCTGGGGGTTTTATTCAAGTATTCCTGATATTCAACCCCATAAGTCTCAAGGCAACTCCGTTCTTCAGCAATTATCGTGTAAGCCAGCACGATCATGATTACACCTGTTAGTAGCAGGAAAACCCATGAAGCCGAGGCTATGCTCACACCCACAAAGGTTATCACACCTGAGAAGTACAAAGGATGTCTTGAATAGCGATACATCCCTTGGGTGAAGGGCTTGCCCAATGGAGTCGTTGCAATGTTAACGATAGCTGATAGGAACATCACCAGCCCCACCAGGTAGATCGTTAGTCCTGCATAGAACCACGCCGTGCCCAACTTTAGCGGAAGAAAGATAGAATAAGCAAGGAGGACAAGTAGCAGCACCATATAGATTGTGGATGCGCTTTTCTCCCCTTTCTGATATGACACATCATCACCCATCTTCTTGAATATCTCACCAGTACCAACGGCTTTATCTACAGCTTTCATGATAAGAGTATGCAATGGCAAGTAAAGCATAAGAATCCAAGCATTCCATAAGCCTATCTCAAAAGCTGGAAACCATGTCATGGTTCTGCTCCTTTAGATCTGGGAATCCCCCAAATCATTCATCTAATAATACTATAGCACTTTTATGGGTCGATTACAACAGGTTGGGTAGAGTGTTTATTTACCCGTGCGGTGTAAACATGGTTATATAAGGGGGTAATGCTCCGCTAAAGTGAACACGGGGGGTACAAACAACTAAATATTCTTTCCTCTTGGTGTCGATAATCCTGTAGGATACCACCCGGGCACCAGGGGAGCGGGGGTAGGCTCCCGCGCAGCCTACTTACCGCGTCATTGCGCGGCATCTTATTCTAGCCCGTCTCTCACTAGAGAGGCGGGCTTTTCTGATTCTATAAAGAAAGGAGGCCAATATGTTCAAAGTACGTGTTTTGTCGAAGTGCTTGCACTGCAATGGTGAGGCTTATCTACCCATCGAAGAGTGTGAAGATAGCCAGAGTCGTACATATACCCGGTACGCTCCTTGCCCTACCTGTGAAGGTAGCGGCAACCAACCTCAGTGGGTCAATATGGATGAGTTCGCTAAACTGCTGCATCAAGCTGATTGCTCGCATGAGCATATATCTATGCAAGGCAATATTCGCTTCATTGCTGGTGATGTTTGGGATGACTTGCAAGAGGTTTGCGATGACTGTGGTGCCAACCTGGACAAATCCTAATCCCCATTAACCTATTCAACTGAGCGCCTCTCTATTTATGGAGAGGCGCTCTTTCTTTCTCTCAGAAAGGAGAACCCCAATGAACGGCAATAATAATCAATCTTCAAAGTCCAATGACTTTCCCGAAGCTCCCGCTTCCTGGAATACCCGGTATGTCGACCCGAATGGCTTTGAGTGCCAGATAACCCTGCGTGGTGAGACTGGCTCAGAACTGCTAGAGAAGGCTGCCATAGCCATCAGCTACCTACTCCAGAATGGTTGTACTCCCTATGTGTTCTATCGCAATGGCAATAGCACAATTCTGAGCAAGTCCAATGGGGAACTAAAGGATGATGGTCAAAGTAATGGAAAAGACAAAGATAGCCCTTCCTGGTGTCCTATCCACCAGTGCGAGATGCGTCGTTGGGAAAAGGAAGGCCGCATCTGGTACAGCCACAAGGCGGATGGGAAGTGGTGCAACGGCAAGTAGGTGTGCCATGACTAATAACTCAGTCCCGAACACCCGTATTCTGAAAGTCAGTGAGATGGGTGACTTCTATCGCAGGCACACTTGGCCATATCTACGCTTGATGGGTTTGTGGCTACTACGAGCAGGCATCCATCCAAACAGTCATGTATGTATTGAGAATCCTCAACCAGGAGTGTTGGTCATCAGCTTGGTTGATGAGACGGTTCGTTAGATTGTTATTCCAACTGCCCCCATAGTTACCCATGCTACGGGGGTAGATTTTTTCTAAGCAAGGAGGTTTGAAATGGGCAGAATGAAAGAACTTGCCATGTGGCTGTCAGAAAGTGTTTACATCCGCCAATTGTCCAATGATGAAATCATGACCATTCTCGCCAGCCGTTATCCAGATATTCAGAAAGATGGTTTAGATATCTGGCTGCGTGAGCAAATACAAGCAGTTAGAGAAAACCCTAAGTTATATCAATCCATGTTCGACTAAAAATAGGAGACCAAAATGGACGACAACAATACCATCAAAGTAAAAGCATACAACTCAGAGACTTCACACAATGAAGAGACTGGGCAGACCATCAGCGTTTATACCCTAGCTAAATCCCTCACTTTGGACAACTTTGCTTCCATGCTTGATGACTTCCTCAATCTTGGTGGCAAGGGCTTTCGTGAGGGCAAAGAGGTCGGCTTGCAGTTACGCTTCACTCATCGCACCTTGCAACGCCTAGCTGTTTGTTTTGCCTTTGGGTTGATTGCTGGCCTTTCCGAACAAGAATACACCGACCCTCGTAACGAGACTGCCATCCAGACCGCTAAGAAAGTTGTGCAATTGATGGAAACAGGCGAGTTACCAGTCGGATTGTATATCTAATCGAAACTGTAACAACAACCTAACTTTATGAGCGGTGTATGTTGAATCATGCACCGCTCTTCTTTTTTAGAGGACATAATGATTACTCAAAATCAAAACTCATCTGCAGACCTGAAATCCAAGATCACTGAGCAAGCGTTGAGCATTTGTGAACATAGCATTCATCTTGGTTTGAGATTCAGATTCCTATCTACCTGCAGATTCAAGCACTTTTAGAATTTCATCCGCTCGATAAATGCGATTGCGAGCCTGGCCGGTCACCTCCCGCAGGATATCTATTTCCACCAGCCTTTCCACATATCTCTGCGCCGTTCGGTAAGGAACTTCCAAAGCGGTTTCGAGCTGGCGAATGTTCAATATCGGGCGCTGGAAAAGCACATCCAGGGTTTGGAGCAATCGTAGAGATGCCCGCTCTGTGTGCAGGCGTTCCCGGTAAACTGAGCGCAGTTTTCCCAGGCGCTCAATGCGACCAATAGCGTCAAGAGATTGGCTGCTAACCCCTTTCAAGAAAAAGAGCAGCCAGTTCTCCCACCCGCCGCGCTGGCTGACAGCGAGCAAGCGTTCGTAATAATCCAATCGGTGGGCCTCGAAGAAGGCGCTCAGGTATAGCAGAGGTTCGGAGATCAGACCCCATTCGATCAATAGTAAGGTCATCAATAAACGTCCCACCCGTCCATTCCCGTCCAAAAAGGGATGAATGACTTCGAACTGGTAATGGATCAATCCGGCACGGACCAGTTGCGGAAAATCCGATGGAGCATGGATGAACTTTTCCAGGGCATACAAAGCTTGGTGCATCTCGTCAACTGGCGGGGGAACGAGGGTGGCACTCTCGATGGTGCTGCCTGCTGGTCCGATCCAATTCTGGCTTCTACGAAACTCTCCGGGAGTGAGGTGCTCCCCGCGCACGTTTTCCATTAATATCCTATGGATCTCCCGGATCAGGCGCAGGCTGACCAGCAGTGTCTTCGAGCGCTCCAATCCATAATCCATGGCGCGCACGTAGTTGTGCACCTCATGAACATCGGAAGTGTCTTCAAGGAATGATAATTGTGCAGATTCATATTGATACAGGTCCACCAGTGAAGCGCGTGTTCCTTCTATCCGGGAGGAGAGTACTGCCTCGCGCCGGATGAATGGACGCACTAAGATGTGCGGTGAAGGCAAAGTGTCCGTCAGGCTAGCCAGTCTGCCCAGGTTACGCTCAGCCTCACCCAGGGCAGAAATCAAAGCGTTAGACCAGTTGATGGGAGGAGGTAATGGGTTGGGTATAAACACCCAATACTCCTTGCTTGTACGCAAGACGCGCCCAGAGGAGGCGCTGGAATAATCGTTGGGATCCATTGAGGTGAAATCCGTGAATAAGAAAGTATTCTATTGTCATTTTATATCTAAAGTGCAAATGACGCAACCCTTTATTTGCACTTTGCAGATGTTGATCAATCTGAATGAGAGAACGTCAGGGGCCACTGAATCGTAACGATTGTGTTATGTAAACTAATGGTGAGGGATTGTGGTGAAAAGAATAAGAGAGATTTGGAAGTTTTTGTTAAGCGAAAAATGTACTTCTTTAACATTGAAAAATGTACCCCATCACAATCTTGCACATTAATAACGAAAAAACAGACCAGCGTGAAATGATAGGAGATACACCAATAATACAAATCACGATTATAATAATCACGATTTGTATTCAGGAGGAGCACATGTTCATTGATCGAAAAACTGAGCTCGGACAGCTGTCAGGCTTATATGCTTCGGAGCAAGCGGTACTATTCATTTTGTATGGTCGCCGTCGTGTCGGCAAGACCGAACTCCTGCGTGCCTTCTGTGCTGGGAAACCGCACATCTTCTTCATAGCCACCCTCAGCTCAGATAGCGAGCAGTTGGCCTCCTTCTCTCAACAGATTTGGGGCTTTGATCATTCCGAAACTCCACCAGGTTTTTCTTTCCCATCCTGGGAAGCAGCCTTTCGGGCGCTAACGGACCTACCCGGTCGGCCCGTGGTAGTGCTGGATGAGTTCACCTATTTGATGAGTGGGAACAAAGCCATCCCTTCCATTCTGCAAAAGGTTTGGGACGAACGATTGAGAAACACTCGGGTTATGCTTGTCCTATGTGGGTCGTACATCGGAATGATGGAAACCGAGGTCCTCGGATACCAGGCCCCTCTCTATGGCCGGCGCACCGGCAGCACGTTACTGCAAGCCCTTGACTTACCATCCTCGGCCTTGTTCTACCCAAAATACTCCCCAGAAGAGAAGTTCCTGGCCTGGGCAGTGGTTGGCGGTATGCCCTACTATCTGACAACCTTCACCGACCGGCAGAAGCTACTGGCTAACATCCGCCAGCATATCCTGGATGCCCACTCAGGCTCGCTTTTCAGCGAGCCGCGCCTGCTTCTGATGGAAGAGCTTCGTGAGCCGCGCAACTATTTCTCCCTTCTGCGTGCCATCGCCCAAGGGAACACTCGGCTGAATGAGATCGCACAGGCTGCAGGCATCGGTTCTGCGCAAACCGTCGCCCGTTACCTCGATATCCTGCAGCAGATGCGGCTGATCACGCGCCGAGTGCCGGCTACCGAAAGCCAGCCCGAGAAAAGCAAGCGCGGTCTGTACCAGATCAATGATCATTTCCTTCGTTTTTGGTTCCGCTACGTGCATCCTAACCAGGGTTCACTTGAGCTGGGGCTGGCTGACTCTGTTTTAGCCCAGCGGGTGCAGCCGGATCTGGATCAATTTGCTGCAGCCGTCTTTGAGGAAGCTGCCCGCGAGTTCATTGCTGCCAGGGCTCAAGCGGGGAAATTGCCCTTCCTGCCCGAGAAGATCGGGAGCTGGTGGAGTCGCGTGGGGGAGCTGGACGTCTTGGCGATCAGTCCGCTCGAGCGGACAGCGCTGGTTGGGGAGTGCAAATGGTCGGTAAACCCCGTGGGGATGAATATTCTGGAGGATTTAAAGCGCCGGGCAGCCAAGATGGCCCAAGAGAGCAGCATCGAGCACATCCATTATGCCTTATTCTCACGGAGAGGTTTTACGGATGCGCTGAAAGAACAAGCAGCCAGGGATGAGATTGGTTTGTTTATGGTCGAAGATCTTATCCAAGGTGGATCTTGATTCCTCCCAAGCGCTTCCATTGCAACCCAAGAAGCATCTCCAATGACAGCCTTCGTCTTCGGCCATAATCACGGCATCTCAAAGAACGGCAATCCTGACCTGGGCTACTTCTCATAAAGTTAGATCGCTATACTTGTACAATTTGCTGATAAATTAGTCTATAATTTGATTATCAGTTGGATAGGCATGTGACAAATATTTTTAAAGTAATAATTTGCAGGTGAGGTTTTCAACATATGAAACCTTATAATTCTCGCTTTCGGGAATCAGGTAATCTAACCAAACAATCATGGTCAGTGAGTACCTGGTAACTGACCATTTACTTGCTTGAAAATCCTATACTCAGATAATGAAAATGAATGAAAGCTATCCCGATTTATCTGTGGAAGATATCCAGGCCTGGGTTGGTCAGGCATCTTACCGAAAGGGCGATTCTTATTTTCACCAGGGAGCGATCATTGAGCCTCGCCAGCAAGGTATGACGCTAAAGGCGCACTGTCTTGGTTCTTCAGCGCCCTCTTATAGGGTGCAAGCCACCCTGGATGAAGACGGTGTTGCCGAAGCAAATTGCTCTTGCCCGGTCGGTGATGGCGGTCATTGCAAACACGTTGCTGCCCTATTGCTCACCTGGCTGAATAACCCAGATACGTTCGAGGAAAACGCTGACCTCGACACCACATTGGAGCAACGCAGCAAGCCAGAGCTGATCGTTCTGATCCGCCAGATGTTACAACGCTATCCCGAATTGGAGTACCTGCTGGAACTGCCCTCACCTACAACTGCCACAAATCAAGCAGCCATCCGTCCCGAAATCATCCGCCACCAGGTGACACACGCATTCGCCAGAAGTGGAGATGATTGGGGCTGGCGTGATTTTTTCGAAACCGCCCGTGATCTGGATGAGCTCTTGAACCTGGCTGGACAATATCAAGAGCAATCTGACAATATAAATGCAGCGATGATTTATCATGTGGTGGCCGATGAAATTCTCCGGCATGATGATATCCTGATGGATGAAGAGTCTGATAGGCTTGGGGGTCTAGTTGACGACTGTGTCGAGGGGTTAGGTCTTTGTCTGCAGTTCATCCAGGATTCAAACGCGCGGCGGGATATCCTGCAGGCTATTTTTAACATATTCCTGTGGAACATCAGAATGGGAGGTGTTGGCATCGGAGATCGTGTTCCCGACATCCTGATGGAACAGGCAACACCCCAAGAGAAGGAGACGATCGCTGGCTGGACCCAGGGGGCACTCCCTGGTACACATGAATGGAGTCAGGAAATCTTGGGCGGTTTGTTACTTGATCTGCAGGCTGAAAAGTTGGATGATGAATCCTTCCTGGAGATCTGCCGTCAAACAGGCAGGCTTAAAGACTTGGTCGAGCGGCTGTTGCAGATAGGCCGGCTTGAAGAGGCGATCAGCGAAACAGAGAACGCCGGTGACTATCACCTGCTTACCCTTGCAGACACATTCGTCCAACAGGGACATGGCTCACTGGCAGAACGATTGGTTCATAATCGTTCTGCCTCCAGCCATGATACTCGCTTGACGATCTGGCTGAAGGATTATGCTATCCAACAGGGCGACATCTCCAAAGCCCTGGAGCTGGCCACGCGCCTGTTCTGGTTGAAGTCTTCTTTAACTGACTATTTGGAGATGAAGAAGCTGGCTATTCAAATCAGCCAATGGTTCGAGCTTCGGAGCGGTACGTTTGATATGCTATCTAAAAATAAGCAGTTTGGCCTTTTAGTCGAAATTTTCCTGGAAGAGGATGAAATCGACCTGGCACTGGATGCCCTGGAGGAAGCCAGGACTTTGGCTCGCCATCGGTGGGAATTTCCCTACTCATTGGAGCTAAAGGTAGCCAAAACAGCCGAAATAAGTCGCCCCGAACGAGCCATTCACCTATATCTGAACCAGATTAAGAGCTTGATTGATAAACGCGGTCGTGATAACTACGCCGAGGCTGCTAATTACTTGAAAGTGGTGCAAAGGCTGTATAAACGGCTTGGAAGGCATGAGGATTGGCAATCTTTACTTGTCAGCCTGCGCCAGGAAAATCGAATGTTACCCGCATTTCAGGATGAGATGAGAAAAGCCGGTTTGTGACCTGGCTACATATCTTTTGGTTTACGAAGGATTGGATTGATGGATTATCAAGAATTCGCTGATCTTTGGCTAGAGGCTTTGAGGCAGGCGCGTTTCCCTGGGATTCACCTGCTATGCCCCATTGAAACTATTGATATCCGTTCCATGGATCGCACATACAGGAGCTATCTCAGGTGGCCAGAGACGCCTGAAACCAGGATGTTCAACGTGACCGCTGAAGTCTCCTGGGTGTGGGACTCAGTCCTTTCTGCTCGCTTTGCGACGACTGAAGAAGACATGTTGATGCAAATCTTTAGTGACTTCGGCATCCACGAGGATACTGAACCTCCCTGGTTACGGATCGATATGTCATTGCATGCCTCCATCTCACTCGATAAGAGCTACCCTATGCCACTACTAGCAAATTGGCAGCACTGGGTAGAAAAAGTGAGCCTGGAACTAGAATCCTTCTTGCCTGGAGATAACGAAAATGAAGGCAAAAACCAAGCTATAAATGCCTGGCATGGAATTCCGGAGGCAGTAATCACTTTCGGCCCTCAAGGGGACACGTTTCTGCAGAAAGTTAGCCTGAGATCATGGCAAGGGATTACACTGCCTCGACAATGGGATGATCCGGATAAAGCAGATCCGTATCCCGATGAGCAGCTTTACCAATTCGCAACGAGGTTGCAGCAAGCCTTAGAAATCTGGCAAGAAAGGTTAGAACTCTTGCTTGATGGTCAGGAGCATTGAACATGTCTTGGATTTCTTATGGTCTGTGAGCGCAAGTGGCTCCTCCAGCGCTGAAATAAGGGTAGCGATGGGTATTCAGCCGCACCAGCAAGAATAAAGATCACAAGATAATTAGTGAGAAAAGGGAAAATCTGTTTGAGACCCGTGAGCGAAGTGTGTGATAACCGCCAGGCTTACATTGGTATCGAAAACGATATCGGTCTGTGGGTGACATTTGACTCTACTTAATCCTTCCGAATCCTTCAGCTCCGTCTGCACGGACCAACATTTAGACGACCCATGCTGCCCGCAAATCAGCTCGTGATGGAGATTAAGGTTAATGAGCGCGTTTCATCACAGCTAACCGAACTGATTGCTATCAACAACCTGCTGATGGTCCGGGTGAGCAATTGGAATTGCCACCGCTCCATTGAGCTTAACTAATCGTCGAGTAAAACCCGCACTTTGGATTGGTCAAACGTTCCAATGGTACTCTTCACCAGTGGTAAAATTTATTTTTCAATATTTGACGCGATTTTCTCATATACAATGTGAAGAGAATCCATTGGATGCCTATTAGACCCTTAGTGTTGACTGGACCTTAAAACCCTATCCAATGTACTTGCTTTATTATTGTTCAATGGACTGGGGTAAAAATAGCAGGACACTGGATGGGTGAAGCGTTTTTTAGGTAACGTCCTTTTAACCCATTGGTTGAGCGTTCGAGCCCTTCCGTGTTTACTTATCATATAAAAAAGGGGAGATATTTGCCCTCAGGAATGGATTGCGGGTCGCCTTTCCTTGCTTCATACCGTGGTGCAGTTCGGGTGCAATTCGGGTGCAATTTGGGTGCAGATATGCTGACACAGTATGGTTATCATGGACATGCTGGACAATCTTCCAGTAAAAATAGTCGCATAATTGGACGTTTTACTACCACATATGTGTGCGGGACTTAATGGACACCCCTTGCCCATCCCTTCCAGGGGAGGGCACCCGACCAAATTTTCCGCGGATTTATTGCCAGGCAGATAGATATCCAGCAAACCAGATCCGGTCTCTCTATATGCACCTAGGATAGTGCCGTTCAGCACTATCTGCCGTTCTGGTGTGATAACCCACCTGCTCCAGGTTGAACGCCAGGCTTCGCCTAATCAGCGCATCATCATCCACAATCAGGATATGTTTTGCCACGCGTCCCTCATATTGTATAAATCCACACTTATATACAACTAGTATAACGAACATTACCATTTTTGCGAATATAATACGTGGTCAACGGCGAGTCAATCGCCGCATTGGGCAGGTCGGACGAGCTGCCATGCCCAGCCGGTGCCCATGCCATCGATGCTGGAGGTTTGGCTCTCGCCCCCGGCTTTGTCAACCTGCATTACCATCCTATCATAGCTATTCAGTGCGTGTTTTTGAATCCTCTGGTATGATTCATGCAATTGCATGCATATCAATGCATACACCCGTAAACCTGTATAAAACCATGCATCAAGGTCCCCACTTTCCCGACTGTAGATTTGCAAACCAAGGATCTTGTCTATGACTAGTAAACAACCTCAAGCAGAAGGCACCTTTTCCAGCCCGAGCCCTTTGCTGGAAAATAACCTCAACGAGCCCAACAATTCACTTTGGACGGTTGAAGATGTGGCTGGCTACCTTAAATTGCAACCTGAGACTATCCGCTCCCTGGCTCGCCGGGGTGAATTACCCGCAATAAAGTTTGGTAAGGTAGGGCGTTTTCAAATGGCCGCCATCCATGAACTGCTGTTAAAAAAGGGTGAAACATTGCCAGCGAAATGGGTCCAGATTGGTACGGTGTCACTCATTTCGTCGGTAATCGCAGGTTGAATATTACCAGGATTTTTAGCAGCCATCCTGGGCTGCATTATAAAATCCTGGCAGGCTAATGCACTCAACTGGGTCGATGTTCTGAGGAGAATGTCGAAAGGACGGAGTGTTCCAGGTTCCTGATCCAGGTATTCGTTTATGCGGTCGTTGTGACCAGAACCAACTTCTCTGAGGAGATGAATATGGTGATCTGTCCAAAATGTAATGCTGAAAACCGTCCCGAAGCCGCATTTTGTGCTAATTGCGGGACAATCTTATTGGCTCAACCCGTGGTAATCAAACCCATCCCAACCGAACCTGTCCCACCCAAACCCACACCACCCGAATCCGTCACACCAGAGCCAGTCCTCTCTGAACCTATCCCCTCCGAGCCTATCTCATCTACACCTGCCGAAATCCAGCCTGCATTAGAATCAGTCTTTGTATCCGGCTTTCCAAGCCGCCCGGAAGGATCGATCTTTGGCGAGCGTTTTCGATACACCGCCTTGGTCTCACAGGACGAGCACGATATCCGTTACACGGTTACTGAAATATGCCAACCTCCAGCTCCATGCGTCCAAATCTGTTCAAATCCATTTTGCTGTACCGTCCACGCCCCCACTGGAGTTATCCAAGAAAAATTCTGTTCGCATTGCGGTCACTTATTGGATCAACAATTACCGGTGCTATCCCTTGAGGAGGCGGATTACGATCGGTTTGACGACCAACAGCAAGTGATCGACCTGCTCCTGGCACACCCCAATATTCATCCTCCCATCACCTTATTCCAACAGGATCTACCTGGTGGGTTGCGTTATTGCCTGGTCACACCTTATTCACAAGAACTCCCCGCCAATCCAGAGGTTTCACAGGTTTTGGATTGGGGATTGCAGCTCGCTGATAGCCTTGATTACCTTCATAACCATGGAGTTGCCTTCGGGGAAGAACTCTCCTCAGCTAGTTTTGGTCTGGCGGAAGGCAAGATTGTGTGGCGAAATTTCAATAATGTTCGTGTTTTACCCATACTGGCAGATCGTGAAAAGATCAATAATGTGCGTCTGCTTGCCCTCAGCCTGTATTGGTGGTTAACTGGAAAAACCACTTATGCGGTAGATACTTCCCTGACTCCCAGTCTAAACCGGTTGTTTCACCAAGCGCTGGTTGGAGAAGGGTTTAACAGCGGTGCGAAGTTTGCTGACCAGATAAGTCTGGCAATAAAAGCTGGGCTAACTCCGCTAAACCTGGACTATTATGTGGGGCGACGCACGCACCCGGGTAAAACCCGTGAGGAAAATGAAGATAGCCTGCTCTGCCTCACCCTGAGCCGTATACAGCAAGGTGTTTCCCAGCCAGCTGGACTATTTGCAATCGCAGATGGGATGGGCGGGCATGCCATGGGCGACCTCGCCAGCAGCCTCGCCATCCAGACCATCGTACAAAAGGCATCTTCCGAGCTTGCCTCCCTTCAAAACCTCACCCCTGAAGAATATATTTCCTGGCTCAAAGATGCAGTACAAGCAGCCAACCTGACACTCTTCGAATCCCGCCAGAAAGCAGATAATGATATGGGTTCGACCCTGGTATGTGCTCTTTTGCTGGGCAACCAGGCATATCTAGCTCATCTGGGCGATAGCCGTATTTACCTGCTCAGGGATAAGTCTATCCAGCAGCTAACCTCCGACCATTCACTGGTCCAGCAGCTTGTCACCAATGGTCAGATCAGTCGTGACGAAGCCCGCTTCCACCCACAACGCAACGTGATCCTGCAAAGTCTGGGTGAGAAGGCGCAGGCTGAAGCCGATATTTATACCCAGGAATTGTTGCCTGGCGACAGACTACTGCTTTGCTCGGATGGGCTCTCCGGCATGCTGGATGACCAAAAAATTCGAATAATCATCCATGAATCCCAATCCCCTCAGGTTGCCTGTGATTATTTAATCGATGCTGCCAATCTGGCAGGCGGTGAGGATAATATCTCGATCATTTTAGTCGAAGTGATTTTAGCCTGAACCGGTGCCAGGAACAGCTCCCGGGTATAGAATGAGCGCTTGGCGAAAATTCCTTAGGCGGCTTTCAATCACCATGTTCACTCTATCCATGGTATTAACGGCGTGCAGCCTGGCAACTCCCATTGAAGTCAGTTCGGGTAGCTCAATCACCTCGAGCAATCAAGATACAAGCCCAGCTCCTGTTATCCAGACGAGATTCATCACCGGCATCCCCTCCACACCCAGCCCAACCCTACGTCCAACTCAGACGCCCCAACCATCCACTACACCGACAACGGCGATAGCCTCCACTGCTACCCCTTCTCAGACTGCCTCGCTGACCTCAACCTCGATCCCTTCCCCCACGTATGCCATCCTGAGAGGTACAGTCCTCGAGCAAGCCAACTGCCGCTATGGACCGGGCGCACCTTATCTTTACAAGTATGGGCTCTATTCTGGGAATAACCTGGAAATCATCGGTCGCAATGAGTTGGGTACCTGGATCGTGATCCAGGCAATTGGAGGCAGCAATCCTTGCTGGGTCAAGGCTTCGCTATTAAAATTCGAGGGTGACGTGGTGAGCCTGGCACCAGCTTCACTGCCCCTACCTCAGTCACCCTACTATGGACCTGTCAGCGGGGTATCTGCGGTCAGGAATGGGGATTATGTGACCATCTCATGGAATCCGATCCACCTGAAAGCTGGAGACGACTCTCTGCAATACCCTTATTTGATCGAAGCCTGGTTATGTCAGGATGGGCAGTTACTCTTTTCTCCCATTGGCTCTTGGGAAACCATCGTTACCGTTCAGGATGAGTCTGGTTGCTTGGAGCCTTCACACGCCAGGGTGTATGGAGTGGAAAAGCACGGCTATACCGCCTGGGTAGAAGCTCCATGGCCGGCAGCTTGATCATTAAGCACTTTTTCAACGCATTAATATCTTGGTGTTACTTAGTTCAGTAACCCTGAATATCTAACCCACCAATGCCTGTTCAACCGGATGTGTAACGCTTCGCAACGATTATTTTATAGATAAAGGAGTTCAAGCCATGCCCACCATCTGTCCCAACTGCCTGCGCCTCGTCCGAACGGGTGCCAAATATTGTGGATTCTGCGGAACCAACTTGTTTTTGACAACAAAGGATGAATCAGTAGCGTTACCCGTCTCACAAGAAAAAGCCAGCATAAACCAGAAGTCCAAAAAGCAAAAACAAGCCAAACCGAAACGCTTCAGAACCAGCCAGGTAGTGTCGATTATTTCGATCATCCTGCTCTTGTTAGTGATCGTCCTGGCTTTGATCGTGCGTTATTGGTCGGAGTTCAGCCAATTCGTGGTGCAGATCCTGTCGTTGCTATTCGGACGATAGCCCCAAAAGCCGAATCTATTCGGGTTCCTTATCCCCAAATATAAAAAGATATAATCCTTCACATTCAGCTGTCTATAAAAAACTCCAACCGGTCAACCAGACCGGTTGGAGTTTTTTTGTCATTATGAAGGGCTCGAGGCAACATTTTCCACCCCAGCGATTAAGACAAGGGTGGAGGCTAACTACACACCAATAATTTAGATATCCGTTAAGTTGTATTCCGAGATAAGATTCTATTTAGCCGCCAAAATTATCTATTCTTCCTTTTTCGCTGGCGGCACTTCCTGCTTTACTTCGGCCGGTTTTTTCTTGGGTTGGTCCCTAAACAACCCGACCTGGATGATCATCCCGAGCACAAACAGGGCAAAGAACACCACCAGCCCCACCCCAGCCTGAAGTCCAATAGCTTCCGTCACCAGGGTCGCGCCAGCCCAGGAGGATAGCAGGTACAATGCCCAGCTGAATACGCTTGCCACCAGCAGCAACCCAACGATGCCTCCGATGATAAAAGCCATCCAATTGGAAGGTTCGGCAGTGATCCCAACCAACCGGCTGACCTGGAGTGCGCCGTACCCACCCACAATAAATCCCACCAGAGCGATTGCAAGATGCTGCAGGAAGGTCGCCAGGATTGCCCCAATGACGCCGACTCCCAATGCGACGGCATACACCAGCCATGGTGGATTGAGCTGAACATATTGGGTGGCAACTGTCAATCCGATGATAAACCCAATCACGGCAACAAACAGCCAATATAATTTTTTACCGGTTGTTAAAAGGATAATTCCCAAGACTAAATTAATCAGGTCCATAATATGTGATTCCTCCATCCATTAATATTAATATTTTATAACCAGGTTGTAAGTTGCAAGATTTATGCAAATTTCTGTCTTCCAGGAAGCATGCTTTTCACTCATTTTTTCTCCGCCAGCCAAGAAAGAAAGTTATGGCGACGATGACCAGGGCAATTGAGCCTCCCAGGGTAAATAAGTTTCGATGTCCGTCCCAGTTAACCACCTGTCCAAGAAATACCACTGCCAGTATGACCACAATCACACTCATTAATTTGGATTTTAAATCATCCAACTGGGTGATATGCAACCAGGTGGGAGTGGGTAACTGCTCGTCGATAAATAACTCGTACAAACCTAATGAAGTAATGTAGAAAACTGTGCCAAGCAACAGAATGTCGAATATCTCAATGAATGAGACAGCCAGGAGCTTGATTGACTTGCCATCCACATTTTTTGTGAAAGCCTGACCAACCAATTGGACCGTTTCAATCCCCGCGACGACTAATAATGTGAGGGCGGCAACAAATGCGCTAAGCACTGCAATCAGGATGAAATACCGGCTATAGGAAAAGATTTTTCTTATCATTCATATAATCCCGGGATTAAGAATCGGTCACGGATAATCGTAGATAATCTATTTTGGTATTACAGGTAGTTAATCAATTTCATCCAGCCTCAATCATCAGCTTTCATTACGATTTTTTTCTATCAATTTCCGGTTATTAATATTTTACTCTGAATTTGCCCATCGCTCAATCGTTCAAGCGCCATTTCTTCGATCACCGGGCATTGATTGCCGCCCATAACAGCATTGCTCCCATCAGGCAAAACCCAACCAAAGCGGGTCCGGGTAAACCTCCAAAAAGGAGCAATAAGATGAACTCCACCAACCAGGTGAGAACATAGACCCACACAAGCAACCCACCTGGAAAGTGTTTCGGCGAAATGGCAAAAGTGATACTTCCTGAGACGAGCAACCAACCGATTAAGTTCAGCCATGGGATACCAAAATATCCCCCTGGGGTGTTCCACTCCCAGATCCCCCACTGCACCATAAGAGGGTCCATATAGAAATCCCAGACGGAGAAGACCAGCGCACTGACCAGGACGAATGCCGGGCGCATTAGACAGCCACTCACTTTACGCGTGACCAGCCTCGCTACCGTCCAGGCTGGTGGCAACATCATCAGCCAGGCCAGTGGAATGAGCAGCGGCACACCCAGCACCTGAGGTTGCAGCAAGCTGGTGTAATGATAGCTCCCAAAGGGGTACCCAGTGCGAATACCAATCGCTTCCGCTGCCCAGGCTAAAAACACCACTCCCAGCGCAACCCTCAGCATGCTCCACCAACCCCAGGCTTGGTACAGCACCTGTAACACGAACAACAGCTGGATCAGTACCACCAGAGCTAACCCCTGCAGAAAGGTTTGCTCGCCGTAAGCTTGTCGTAAAAGGGGAAGTGAAACCATAACCGCCAGCCAGCTGATTAACAGGAAGGCTGGATAGCGGTCTAAACCGGCAATACTCTTACGCAACAGGAAGATAAAGTTGGTCATATACCTTATCGCTTAGGTAACCCACCCGGATCAGACGATACAAGTTCGCTAAGAATTATAATCCCACCACAGGAAAGACGATCAGTTAAGTTACTAACACAAACTGGACGCCCCCTTGCAGTGGGGACTGAAGGACGGGCATGCGCCGGAAGGCTGGCAGAGTGGCATCCGGATGCTCAGTGAGTGGTACTACTTTGACCGACCCGAACCGCGCCTGGGCTCGAGTCAGCTCATGCGTTTGGTACCCCTGCTTGCCAGGGGTGTCGGCATTTTCCATTACCAGCTTGGGGACTCAACGAACTAACTCACCAGATCCGCTGATCCCCGCTCAATCAGCGATACCCTCCTGCGAAGCAAAATCACCCAGCTCCACCTCACCCAGAGCATGTAAGAAATCCTCCCGCTGCATGATCACGGTGATATGGCGCATCCCCGAGCCAATCGAGATTTCCTGCTCTGCCAGGAGCCCTTTGTCCATCAAGATGCGTACAGGGGTAATAGTCGCAAATGGCGAAACCGCCCCCAGCGGGTAGCCAGTGACTTGTAACACCTCGGCTTCCGTAGCCATGCTGATGCGAGAAGTCCCCAGGTGCCGCCTGAGTGCCGGCCAGGCAACCTGTTTATGGCCTGCCACCAGCACCATCACGAAACCGCCGCGTGACAATCGGAAAACGATGCTGCGAATGATCTGTTGCGGGCGTTGACCGCGCTCCT
>Ga0154899_1084_pt4 | contig 26339 bp, 16 predicted proteins | sample Rifle2008BG19ft_FD_105871 | JGI IMG/M metagenome (GOLD analysis project Ga0154899, IMG submission 105871) | Chloroflexi bacterium RBG_19FT_COMBO_50_10 | reverse complement strand
TATATCGGTTGATCTACACCGATATGTCTTTATCGGTATGGTCTTTAACAGGATTAATCCTCTTCTGTATCGAAAGGTCTTCATCGATATAAATGGGATTCCCATTTTCCAGGGAATTAATTGAATGCATTTGAATTCAAGGGGTGTTTGTACAGTGTCTTCACGCTTTCATTGCTTTACCCGCAGTTTCGCGAATGATCTTTATGAGCGATATCAGGTTCAATTCCCCCTGGCTCGCACCTTACCAATATAATCCAAAGAACATTCGTTTCTATTCGTTTTTTATTTGGAACGAACCACTCCTCATATTTTCTACTCGCTCATCCTCAAAAGCTGTAGAGCGGAAGATCACCCCAAAGCAGCTTTTTTTTCCTCCCTCAGATGCCGTGGCATTTAGAAGAGCGTGTGTACTTCAACCCCTCCCCTATTCAGTGTAAGGCTCATTTGCCTCCCGAATGGTCGAGGGAAAACTGCGCCTGAAGCATCGCCAGTATTTTATCCAAGCGAGGTCTGGGCGGTGGAGAGCCGAAGTGGTAAGTGCTCTTCATTCGTGTATTCGTGATTATTATTCGTGGACGGTCCTGCCCCTCTCCCGTTCAGGGAGAGCCTGCAGTGTCTCTATGCTTTCACTGGGTAGGGTGAGGGTGAGATTATGCTATTTTCCCCTCCCTATCCCGGATGTTTTCCCGGGATGGGGGAGCATGCAGTGTCTTCACCTGTAGTGTCAGCATGATTTCACTATGATTTCACTGGCGGAGCGAGTCCGGCGTTCCCTTCAGCCGGAAGGGGGTTTCTCGCCGAAAACGTTGATCCAGGCTTGATCAATGGGATTCCATGATCTCCCCCACCTCGATGGCTGCCAGGCGCTCGTTCAGCACCCGGACTTTCTCGGGGCTCTTGGTCAGCTGCCCATGCTCATCATGCGTGGAGGTGGTGAAGCGCAGGAGATGTGCACCTCCATACGGTGATAACGGTGGGACTTCATCCCCTGCTTTCACCCGGTAAGGGATAAATTCAGCCTCCACAGGAGCATTTACCCGCTCACGGACGGGTAGAGCAGTAAACGCCTCGATATCCACGGTTGCCAGCGTCAGGGCGGTCTCCTTATCCGTCGCCAGGAAGACCGGCAGCCTGAAGCGCTCTGCCAGGTCGAAGGCTTTGCAGGTCAGGCGGTAACACTCCGGAACATTCGTTGGCGAAAGCACGATCACCGGGTAGCCTCCCGAAGTGCCCCAGCGCAGGAACTGGATATCCCCCTGTGCCACGGTGGTCGCACCACCGGTTGCAGGGCCCATGCGCTGGACGTCCACGATCACCATGGGCACCTCGCCCATGATCGCCAGCCCGATATTCTCACTGTACAGGCTGATGCCGGGTCCGCTGGTGGCAGTCATCACCCGTTTACCGGTCATGGCCGCCCCGATGCAAAAGCCCATCGAGGCAATCTCATCCTCCGCCTGGATGGCAATGCCCCCTGCCTTGGGCAGCTCCCGGATCATATACAGCAGGATATCCGTTGCCGGTGTGATCGGGTACCCTGCGAAAAAGTTGCAACCAGAATGGATCGCCGCCCGCACGATCGCCTGTGCCCCATTGATCAGCTCACGCATATTCTCCTCCAGCCAAACTCCACTCTGGCAAGTATAACCAAAAGGGTATGATCTGGCAGCATGATGATAATCACTTCTATATGGCTCATTCATACTTCAACCATTCCAGCCCGAATCAACATAGCAAGAATCGGGTGGATATATCGTTCCGGTTGTTTATAATGGGGGCATGATCAACTACACACAACTCTCCGATGACTATGCCCGCATCGAGCAGGTCATCTATTATCTCGAAAAGAATGCCTCCTCCCAGCCTAGCCTCAGTGATATTGCGGAAAGCATCCATCTTAGCGAATATCACTTCCAACGGTTATTTACCCGCTGGGTGGGCATCAGTCCCAAACGCTTCCTGCAATTCATCACCAAGGAAAATGCCAAGCAATTGCTCACTAAATCTGCCAGTATCCTGGATGCCGCCTATCAGGTTGGTCTCTCCAGCCCGGGCAGGCTGCACGACCTGTTCATCACCTGGGAAGCCGTCACTCCGGGTGAGTTCAAGCAGCGTGGAGCCGGACTGACCATCAGCTACGGCTTTCACCCCACACCCTTCGGTGAGATATTGTTGGGCAGCACGGACCGGGGTGTCTGCAACCTATCCTTTGTCATGCCTGCCGGGCGTTCAAAAGCGCTTACTGCCGTTCGGAAGGATTGGCCAAATGCAGCCCTGGTCGAGAAACCATCTTTCACCCGACCATTGGTTGAGCGGATTTTTCAACTCTCAGCCCAACCTTCCACCCACCCAATGCATGTCTACCTGAGTGGTTCCAACTTCCAGCTCAAGGTGTGGGAAGCGTTGTTGCGCATCCCTTCAGGCGCTGTGGTATCATACCGGGATATTGCCAGCTACCTTGGGGATCCTAAAGCTTCGCGCGCCGTGGGGAATGCATTAGCACACAACCCTGTGGCAGTGTTGATCCCCTGCCATCGCGTGATCCACTCATTGGGTGAATTTGGTAATTACCATTACGGCGAGGCGCGCAAAGTGGCCTTGCTTGGTTGGGAAATGGCAAAGGTTGCTTCCCCTGCTAACTGAAGCCTGGAGTTATATTCCTTATGAAAGCACGTGCCTGGACTGCTCTCATCGCAGTCTACATCGTCTGGGGGTCCACCTACCTGGCGATTCGCTTCGCCATCGAGACCATCCCACCCTTCCTATCCGCAGGTATCCGCTTCCTGGTCACCGGTGCAATCCTTTATCTGTGGCGCCGGCTTAGCGGAGATCCTGCCCCCAAGAAGGTCGAATGGCGCTCTGCCTCCATTGTCGGACTGCTCATGCTCTTCGTAGGCAACGGCGGACTGGTATGGGCGGAACAGCGCATCCCTTCAGGGATTGCTTCCCTGTTCATCGCCACGACACCGGTATGGATGGTGCTGATCGACGCCCTGCGCCCAAACGGTGTGCGCACCAATTGGCTGACCTGGATGGGGGTGTTAGTGGGATTCATTGGGATTGCATTACTCGCCAACCCCTGGCAGTCGCATAGCGCCAGCCCGGCGCTCGACCCGCTTGGGATGCTGGTATTGACCTTAGCAGCTTTATCCTGGTCGATTGGCTCGCTCTACAGCCGTAAAGCCCCCATTCCCAGCTCATCGCTACTCGGGACTGGTATGGAAATGCTGGTTGGATCTGTGAGTCTGTTTGCCTTCAGCACAATCATCGGTGAATGGAGCCAATTCCATCCCGCCTCAATATCCCTGCGCTCGCTGGGTGGGCTGGTTTACCTGATCTTGTTTGGCTCGGGGATTGGGTTCGTGGCTTACACCTGGTTGTTACGTAATGCGCCCACCCCCCTGGTATCCACCTATGCCTTTGTCAACCCGGTGGTAGCAATCCTGCTGGGGAGTGTCATTGCGCAAGAACCATTGGATTTGCAGGATATCATTTCTGCCTTGATCATCCTGGGTGGGGTGGTTTTAATCACCTCGGTTAAATCCATGCAAAGTAGAAAAGCTTCCACCGTTCCTCTCACCCAGGGTGAGGAGTAATCCTCAAATATAACAACGAGATGGTTTACACCAGCTCGTGTCCTTTAATTTCGCATACCGATGGGCAGGTATACCTTGATATAGATCGTGATCAACCAGGTGGCTACCACTGTCCCCACCTGGTTGGTGGCAGATACCGATATGGTATGAGGTCCAGGAGAATCCCATTGAAACGTGGCAGAATCCAATACGCCATTGGTATGGGTAATCGCTAGCTGCTCGTCCACCGACCATGCATAGGTAATTGGAACCGTGGAGGTAATCGGGTTAACCGTGGCTGTAAATGTATAGCTGCCCCGCACCTCCCCAAACTCAAGACCAGTGATCTCCAGGCTATCAGGTGGCATGAACACAAGCAGGGTGTACTGATCAGTCGTTGATCCGAGTATATTCATTGCTGTAACCGTGATCACCTGCGTTCCTGGGTCGTCCCACACATAACTAACTGCATCACTGATGCCTGCGGTATGAGTGATCGGCATCTGCCCGCTGGCTTGCCAGGTATACGTGATGGGTTGGACTACATCCGTGGGTACAACCGTCGCCGTAAACACATTGACAACACCTACACGGCTTTCAGCTGGTCCGGAAAGGGTTACGATGGGTACTTTGGATACCATTTCAATGAGATGTGTGTCTGATACTACACCTCCTTCATTGGAGGCGGTTACCGTGATGGCTTTGGTGCCAGCTTCTTCCCAGGTGAATTCAATAGGGTCCACGGTAGTACCCTCATGCACCGCAGGAGGGAAACCAGTGGCTTCCCAGGTGTAAGTGATGGGTGTTGTCGCTTCAACCGGGCCGACCGTGGCAGTGAGTGGAACGCTTTCACCGATATACCCTTGGGTAGCGCCAGCAATATCCACACCTTCCATGAATATAAAGCGATTATTAATCGTGACCACATAGCCTGTCTCGGTCGCTGAATCAATGGATACTGTGATGCCATTTGGAATATCGGTAAAAACTTCACCTGGAGTATACATAGCGCCCGCATCGCCGGTATTACAATTACCATCCCGGTCGATAACGATGGCTGGTTCCGGTCGGCTTGTTTCTATGTCATGGATGATGACTGCAAATCCGGGCAGCCATTTATCGTAATCAATGGGGTTCTCAGTTGGCTGGCGCACTTCCAGGGTATAGAAATTATTCGAAAGATCGTTGATCAGGATGCGTGCTCCAAGGTAATTTTCCGAATGTGGCAACGCCAGCCGTTCCAGGGTGATTGTGTTGAGTGTGCCGGTACTAACTGTAAGCACCTGATGAGGGGTGAGCCACTCCAACATCTCCTTATGATAAGAGATGGTATGCTGACCCATTGTTCCCCAAATTGGATCGGATCCATTGCTCCAGACGTCACTCAGCACGTCCCAACGGTTATCATAGCCTTGCTGGCAGTTGCCTAAAGAATGTGGCAACCCAAACCCATGCCCCGTCTCATGGGCGATGACGCCGATATTCTGGTAGCCCCAGGGTGGCTCCCAGGTCATACGCCAGGTCTGGCATAGACCATCCAGACACGCGTACCAGCCCCCACCCCAGGCGCAACAATCCAGGAGGTCATTGAACATCAGATTGATGCCAATGTAGGGAGTGAAATCGACGTATGGGTCTGCGGCTGCGGTGCAATCAGCCGCAGCGGTCCACCAGTCAAAATTCCCTCCGGGTAGATAATACGCACGTTCATGGGGTAATACGTACCATCCGAACGCCCCAGACCCTTCCAGGTTGGCAAGGTCATAAGAATTCTGTCGCCAGAAATGATCAAGACCAGGATAGGAGGATGAGTACATTTCTTGGAAATATTCCAGATCATTTGGCTCAGCCGGAATGTCTGAAAATTTGCACAGGATCGATACCCAAGGCTGTGGGCCGAAAATCCCTTGCGGACTTACTGGCTTACCCTCTGCCAATGTCATGGACTGGACCTGCAAGGTTTTCCCCTCATTCAGCCATACCCCGGTAACGAGCATTTCCTGACGGTTATGGGTCACTGGACCACCCATGGAGGTCAATAGCTCATCGTCGATGATTAATTGGATCGTGCCGTTCTGGTTGGTTGATAGATAATAAGCAATCTTCTCCTCACCAGCGCTCTCGCTTCCATCTCCCCACAGGGTGATAAATATCCCTTCATAAATAAAAGGCGATGAAGCCCGCCCAATGTGATAATCCCCACCCTGCACGAGTAAGGACAATACCGCAATGATATTAAATACGAAGAACAACCGTCTTGGTAGCATGCATCTCTCCTCAGTGACAATGGATAAGAACCAAAGAGCTTAGAGGAAATTATAACCGGAGAACCTAAATCCTGTCGGTAGTAAGAGTCCCCATCCAATTAGACTGAATGAATCTCAGCTGGGTAAAAAATAAAAAGCCCCTTGGGATACAGCTCCAAGGGGCAATGATTAACATTTAATTCATCTACTATCGGCTATTACGCTTTGGTACCCTGATTATGATCATCAAGAACGGAACAAGGAGAAGGGGTAGAAAGCCAGCTGAGCACGGCCCTGATGTCTGGTTGGGTGGGTCCTGCGCCGGGGTTTCAGTGGGTGTGATCACCGGCGTGTCTGGATTAGAAGGTTTTGGCGTTGGGGTGACATTCACGGGTTGTACTATCGTATCACTGGCGACTACCTCATATGCCACACCATCTGAAAGTGCAATCACCTTTTCACCCAGAGCGAATGCATCCGCCAGCTCAGGGTGGGCAGCAACCAGATCAAAGTAATCTGGCGAAAGGAAATCGATCGGGGTGGTTTCCATGGTGTCGGGGTCGAAAGCTGTGTCGATCCAAATACCCTCCGAGAGCACGAAGGTATGCGCACCCAACACTCGCACCGTGGTTGACGCTTCACCCTTAAGCTCAGGCGCACTGGCTGCAGCCTCCATCGCACCCGCATCCGCTGCTGATTGGACCGCCCCCTGACCCGAAGGAGCTGGGGTTGGCATGGCCTGTATCTGACTGAAAGTCTCATTTGCCAGGCGTTGTTGTTCAGCTTCGCCCAAGGGTGTTTCTTCAGTCACCAGATAAGATGTATATGGGGTGACTATACCATAGCGGATGCTCAGGCGCACAATTTGATCGATGATTTCCTGACTTGCACCTTGCAGGCGGATCTGGTTGAGCAGGTAACCTACCTTGCGCGTCGCCCATAAGCGAGGAATGGAAGCCTGTAATGAATTTGCCGGAGATTGCTCCTCGAATACTTGATCGAAGAATGTGAAAGTCTGCCGGTCACCATTCACCTCGCCGGTCAGGGTGACATCTGTTTCTCCACCCTCCCGGTAGCGCCCCAGCAATATTACCTGCGAGCCGGCAAAAAGGTCCGGCAGCGGGTATGGATAGAGGTCATAGGTGGAGACACCCCCAAAACTAAGCTCCAGGTTGGTGAGCACGGGGGTACTGATGCCAGTGTAAAAGGACGATAATATCTCATCCAGATTCATACCGGGCTGGACGTATGTGCTGCGCCCATGGTGGTCCTGAGAAAGGGTATCCAACAGGATGGTGTCTACATCGTATCCTACACCAAAGGAGAACAGGCGTAAATTTCCAGGTGCATTACCTGCAAAGTTCGAAAGGATGGACGAGCTGTCGGTCACACCTTCGGTGGGTAAACCATCCGTCAGGAAGATCAAGTAAGTGGAACGCTCAGGGTCGACCATCGCAGCCGCTTCAAGCAAAGCTCGATTGATATCGGTAGAACCTTCGGCCCGCAAGCCATCCAGCCACTCCCGGGCTTCAGCCGCTTCGGAGGCTGGTCTTAACCCGCTGGCATACATCTGGATGCCGGTGCTGAAGGTGATAAGGGAGAACCGGTCACCCTGGTTGAGATTCTCCAGGATAAAGCGGGTTGCCTGCTGTGCCTGCTGGAATTTCTCCCCATCCATACTGCCTGAACGGTCCAGGACCAGGAGTAAATCCTTGGGGATGACCCGGTCTATGGTGCTGATCCGTGGGGCAAGCAGGACGAGAAAGAAACCATCTGAGTCTGAGCTATCAGATGGGTCACGGTAAGTCAGCAGGTGGAACGCCTCGGTTTCACCCAGGGAATAGTACAGGGCAAAATCGATATTCGGAAGCACATCGGCGGCTTCATATCCAACCACGACCTGATGGTCACTTTCCCGGCTCACGCCCACTGCATGACTGGGCGAATACACCGCCCGAATGGGTGTACTGGACTGAATATCCACACTGATGGTCACCGATTCAATCGGCAAAGCAGAAAACTTCTCGGTGTTGAGCGGGTAAATATACCGCACCAACCCTCCTTCAGCGGGGAGTGCCTGGGTATATTCCAGCTCAATCCTGCGTTCACCCTGGGGCGCAATGGGGAAGATGCGCGCTTGTACGGCACCACGCCCAATATACTCAAGCAAAGCCGGGTCACGCATGCTGGAGACGATCTGCTCATACGTCTGGCGAGCCTGGGTTGCGTCCAGCACCTGTCCCTGCACTGGCTGCCCATCCACCCACAAAGTGAAACCGGAGACAGCCGCATCATCAGGGATGGGAAATATGTAGGTCCCTTCAATGGTCCAGTCGTTGGGGTTATAAAATACCTGGTCCACATGCGTGACTGCCAATTGATCTTGAATCGATACAGTCACATGATGGTAGCGGATCACCAGCTGGTCCATCGGGATGATTATCGTTGGACATGGCGCTGGATCGCAAATTGGCGGGTCCGGGATAATGATGCCGTCAGCGAAGGCTGAAGCTGGAAAAAGCAAGGTAGAGACCAGGATGACTAACATACACGGGATGAGTAGAACAGACTTGGGTTTCATAATCTCCTCCTGAAAGGTTGGTTTTATTGCTGGCGTAAGGACGACTGATTGTTTGCGCATAAGACGATGCCGAATCGGTAAAAGTTCCGGTGGTATAATCATTTTCTTGATTGGGAGACATAGAAAACTGAGATGCCATTGGAAATGTTAGACAAGCTGGTCGGGATCGAACAGCATTATGACGAGCTCAATCGCCTATTAATGGAAGTCGGGGACGATTATCAACGCGCCGCAGAGCTAAACAAAGAACGCATCGATCTGGAACCGATCGTCAGTCGGGCGCGAGAATACCGCCAGGCGCTCGATAGAGGGGAAGAAGCCCGTTCCCTGCTCGATGGGGATGATATCGAGCTGCGCATGTCGGCTGAAGCAGAAATTCTCGATCTGGAACCCCAGATCGACAAGCTGGAAGGCGAGATCAAAAGCATGCTATTGCCCAAAGACCCACGCGATGATCGTAGCGTGATCATGGAAATCCGGGCTGGGACGGGTGGTGATGAAGCCGCCATTTTTGCAGCCGACCTTTATAGGCTATATTCACATTATGCTGAGTCGCGCAAATGGACCATTGAAATCCTATCCACAAATGAGATTGGTATTGGCGGTTATAAGGAAATCATTTTCCTAATAAAAGGCAGAGGAGCATATTCGCGTCTCAAATATGAATCTGGCGTCCACCGAGTGCAGCGCGTCCCGGTGACTGAATCACAGGGACGTATTCATACCTCCACAGCCACCGTAGCAGTCCTCGCAGAAGTCGATGAAGTGGAAATCAATATCCCTGAATCGGATATACGGATGGATGTGTATCGATCAGCCGGCGCAGGCGGGCAGAACGTGCAGAAGAACGCCACTGCAGTGCGAATTACACACATACCCACAGGGATTGTAGTTGCTTGCCAGGATGAACGCTCGCAGCTGCAAAATCGCCTGCGTGCCATGAGTATTTTACGTGCCAGGTTGTATGAGATCGAGGAAGAGAAACGCAATGCAGAGATTGATGCGAACCGCCGCTCACAGGTGGGAACGGGTGAGCGCTCTGAAAAAATCCGCACCTACAACTACCCGCAATCGCGTGTGTCCGATCATCGCATTAACGTATCGACGTATAACCTGACCGGTTTTATGACTGGTGCACTGTTGGATGATTTTATCGATGAGCTGGCCACCAGGGATGAAGCAGATCGGCTTTCTGCCATTAACGAGGAGACGGTTGCAGAGAGCAGTGGTTGATAATTAAACATCATTTCAAATTCCATTTGGTGAATTCTTTCAGCGTCACTATTTACGCATCCCTTATATAATATATCAAAGGGATGTTTTTTTGCCAATGACCTTCACCCTTCACGATATACTCACTCAGATCAGCCAGGAGCTTCACCCGCTCAGCGAAACGCCAACCCTGGATGCGCAAGTACTGGTGGGACATATCCTTGGAAAATCGCGTTCCTGGGTGATTGCTCATCCCGAAGCCTTCCTGGATAGCCAGCAATACGCAAATATTATCGATGCCCTGAAGCGATTAAAACAGGGCGAGTCACTACCGTATATCCTGGGACATTGGGAATTCTTTGGTCTGGATTTTTATCTGACAGGCGATGTGCTTATTCCACGCCCGGAGACTGAATTATTAGTCGAACGAGGGATAGCGTGGTTGCATCACCATCCACGTTCACGACAGGCGATCGATGTAGGAACTGGCTCAGGATGTATAGCTATAGCGCTGGCGATGAATATTCCCAATTTATATGTACTCTTGACGGACATTTCTCCCCAGGCTTTGAATGTTGCCAGGGTAAATGTGCAAATATTTAAGCTGGCAGATAGGTTGGAATTCCGGCAGACAGATTTATTATTTGGGATTGCCGGACAATATGATTTGATTTGCGCTAATTTGCCTTACATCCCCAGCCAGACCCTCAGGGATTTACCCGTGGCTGAACGAGAACCCCTTCTGGCACTGGATGGCGGGCAACGTGGGATAGAGCTGATTGCCAGGTTGCTGGACCAAGCGAGGAATCATCTGGCACCCGGCGGATTAATGCTATTGGAGATCGAAGCTGCTCAAGGGGCTGATGTAAAAATGATTGCTGGCGCTGAATTTCCGGCTGCAAAAGTGCAGATTCTGAAAGATCTTTCAGGCCTCGACCGGTGTGTGGAAATCAGCCGCTCCAACCAGATCATCCACCTGTGCCAGCAGTTTGAATGGCAGGCAGCTCAAGAAGAAGGAATTTTTATGAGTAAATCCCTCCATCAAGAGGGGTTCATCCATTGCTCTGAGCCCGAACAGATCCTTCAGGTGGCAAACCGTTTCTACCAGGGGATTCCGGAGTTGGTCTTATTATGGATCGATCCTGAGAAAATTACTGCTGAAATTCGATGGGAATCTACAGATGGTACCCTTTTCCCCCATATCTATGGACCGATCAACCTGGATGCTGTGATCTCATATACAGATTTCAAGCCGGATATCGATGGAATTTATCGAGTGATCCAGTTCCCCGATTAATCCAAAACAAGCAGGGATGACCCTGCCAGTAATAGATCAAAATAATGCTATTCGATTTGTGGTTTAGTAACGCCTGTTTCCGCCCGGTCGTCTAAACTTTCCACTGTCCTCCTTGGGGCGAGCAAGGTTTACCTTGAGGCTTCTGTTTTCAAGTGGAGTGTCATTGAACAGGCTTACTGCCTTTTCTGCCTCAGCCTGAGTGCTAAGTTCTACAAAAGCGAAACCACGTGAACGTCCAGTATCCCGGTCTATGATCAGGCTGACAGAGACGACGGTCCCTGCTTGTGAAAACATGCTTCGCAGGTCTTCTTCGGTCGTGCTGAAAGGCAAATTCCCTACATATAATTTATTATCCATCTCTCCTCCAAGAAATTACCGCCCCGACACTTCATGGTTGCGGTATTCTAACTGCAGCAAGCCTGTATTGTGAGGCGATTATATCATACGCATTCTGACAGGGGAAATACCGATATGCCGGCAATTCAATCCTAAGACAGGGGATGAAGAAGCGATTTCCGCTTCCATTCAACTGCTTTCCATACAGATGACGTGCAGCTCGGCGGGACCATGCACGCCAATGGTCAATGTCATTTCAATATCTGCTGTGCGTGATGGACCACTGATCAAAACAGCTGCCGGTGCTTCTTTTATAACCACTAACTGTAATACTTGATTAAGCTGCTCAAAAACATCCTTAGCCCATACCAAGGCAATATGAATTTCTGGCAACAGAGAGACTGTGAGGGGTCGACCCGGACCCCCTAACAACAGGAGTGAGCCTGTATCAGCAATTGCCGCCGATGCACCCGATAATCCCAACCGGATATGGCTATTGGTCTGAACCGTTTCCCCGGTTGGATGGATTATCTGAACACCAGTTTCGGATAGTCTTTGCAAAAGCCCACCGGGCAAATACGCTGCATCCCATGCCAAAATTTCATCGATACCTCGTCCCTGTAATAGTTCCAGGATCTTTGGTAAGACAGCCTCTGGGGAGCAGAAGATGAATTTTGCACCGAGTGCCTCCAGTTCAGCTGCAAATTTCTTTACCAACTCGCGGGAATCGATCTGAGCGGTATCGATCTCGGTTGGACCTGTAGCTGAGATATCACCCGGACGAGGCGATTTGTCATGATCATCCGCTTTAGGTTTTATTTGACTAGAGTACCTAGTGCGAAATGATTTGCCAGCGGGGCGGGGAAAATCCTTCGAATACCCCCATCCACTGAACCCCGGCAGGCGCATCCAAGGGTCGCCTTTCGATAGAAGAGTTGCCAATGACCCGAATAATCCAACCAGCCGTTGAGCAATCGCGTACCGCCGTGGGGAGGTAGCTGCCAGCGAGAATAAACGTAGTCCCATTGCCAATAATTCTGGAGCATTCGGTTTGGGATGATATTGAGCCTGGTTTGCCCCGATTCCCGCCCGAATCTTTAACAACAGCTTGGGCAGATCGATATCAACCGGGCAGGCTTCCCGGCAAGCCCCGCACAAGCTGGAGGCACGCGCCAGATGACCATAATCATCTTGCCCAAACAGAGCTGGTGAAACTACACTCCCCATCGGACCAGAATATGGGCTGCCTTTCCCATGTATGCTAATGTAGGCATGCCCGCCAATCTCGCGGAATACCGGGCAAGCGTTCAAGCAGGCTCCACAGCGGATGCAATATAAGATTTCACGCAGCTCAGATTCTCGCACAGCGGTACGCCCATTGTCCACCAGGATCACATGGCGTTCCTGTGGACCATCCGGATCATCGCTGCGACGAGGGCTATTCAATAAGCTGGTGTATACCGAGAGCTTCTGTCCGGTTGCTGAACGAGGCAAAAGGGATAGCATTAAGGCCAGATCATCCATTGTGGGTACAAGTCGCTCGATGCCCATCAGCGCGATATGTGTCCGTGGGACGGTGGTCACCATGCGACCATTGCCTTCATTGGTCACCACGCATAATGTCCCTGTCTCAGCCACCCCAAAGTTGACCCCGGATATGCCGATGTCTGCATCCATAAACACTTGGCGTAAAGTACGCCGGGCGAGGGCAGTCATGATGCCGATATCTTCCGTGTAAGGTAACCCCAGCTTTTCTTCAAATAATTTGCCCACATCCTGGCGGCGCAGGTGGACGGCGGGCGTTATGATGTGAGAAGGTGCTTCTCCTCGCAATTGAACGATATATTCTCCCAGATCAGTTTCAACCACCTGTATACCTTGTTTTTCGAGGGCATGGTTCAATCCGATCTCTTCACTGACCATTGTTTTAGACTTGGCAATCAGCTTGGCTCCCGTTTGAGAGGCAATCTCCAGCACAACCTTTATCGCCTGGTCCGCATCTGCGGCGTGATGGATCTGAATGCCATTTACCTGGGCATGCTCGATGAACAGCTCCAGGTAACTTTCCAGATGTTCAATCACCTCAGCCCGCACGAGATGAGCCCGTGCGCGTAATCCTTGAGGATCTGCCAGGGATGCAAAAGCATTTTGACGAACCTGGAGACGCCGTTCGGCGTTTGCATCCAGGGCGGATTGTAAATTTGAGTCTGCAAGTGAACCCTTTATGCGAGTGCGAAACAAGTTAGTCATCTAGATGTGGTCCAAGATATCAGCCAGATGTACCGCCCGTTGAGGTTTATGCTTTCTATGCAATCCCCCATTGATATTGGTAATACACCCTGCATCACACGAAACCACCACAGATGCCCCACTGGTCTCCAGATTGGCAATTTTTCGCTCCAGCATGGCGGTGGATATCTCCGGATGTTCCAGGGAGAAAACTCCCCCGAAACCACAACAATCACCGCTGTCAGGAAGCTCCACGAAATCTGCCTTGCGCACAGCGGCCAATAAGGCACGGGGTTGACTATCCACCCCCAACCCGCGCAGCAGATGGCAGGAGGAATGATAAGTCAACCGGCCTTCAAATCGAGCATTCAAGTCGGTGACTCCCAACACATCCACCAGGAACTCGCTAAACTCATAGGTGCGTCCTGCCAAAGCCAACGCACTGGGCAGCCATTTGGGATCATCTGCAAATAACTCAGCGTAGGAATGGCGGATCATGGCAGCACACGACCCGGAAGGTACAACTACGGGTCCGGGGTATGGTTCGAAGGCGCGCATGGTCTGGATTGCCATCTTGCGAGCTTGTTTCCGCAGTCCGGCATTAAATGCCGGTTGTCCACAGCATGTCTGCCCGGGTGGGAACGACACTTCAACACCTGCCCTTTGGAGTACATGCACAACAGCTTCACCGGTTTCCGGGTAAAGCGTATCAATGATGCAGGTGACAAATAATTGAACCGTCCTTCGCATAACGTGTTCCTAAAGTAATTGTAGCCGAATCCTTCATTCTTGGCTAATCCAAACCTGAGACTGCTTAGAAGTTAGCTCAGATCGAGAATGAAATGACGTAGATAGAATATTCAGGATTACCGCAAAAACAACCTGACGTGGTAATATTAACCCCGTTTTGGAAATCCAAAAGCTTCAGACTTATTAGGACTAAATAATACTATGGACGATTTTAGAACAATCATTCCAAATCATTTCACCCTACCCCGGAGAATTAACCGCCTTGGTGAGCTGGCATACAATTTATGGTGGACCTGGAACGCGGATGCTCAGCGCCTATTCGCTCGAATTGATGGTGTGCTCTGGGAAAAGACCAATCATAATGCGATCCGATTTATGCAACTTGTGGATCAGGCACGGCTTAAAAATCTCACCAATGACCGCTATTCACTTGACTTTTATGATCGCATCTTACGTGCGTTTGATGAATACATGAAATCAAAAAATACCTGGTTTGCACGTACCTACCCCGGGCAGATAAATCAACCCATTGCATATTTCTCGACTGAATTCGGTTTGCACGAGACGATGCCAATCTATGCCGGCGGATTGGGTGTGCTCTCCGGTGATTATCTAAAAGGAGCCAGTGACCTGGGTTTACCCTTGGTATCCATTGGTTTCTTGTACACGCAGGGTTATTTTTCACAACACATTTCGGAAGATGGGTGGCAGGAAGCGCGTTATCTCCGATTAAAATTTGAGGAATTACCCGTTCTACCCTTTGTTCAAGACGATGGTCAACCCCTGACGATTTCAGTGGAGCTTCCTGGAAGAATCGTTCAGGCACGCTTGTGGGAAATTCGTATCGGTCGCGTGCCACTTTATTTACTGGATAGTGATGTGGAGGGTAACTCACCTGCTGATCGTGAGCTGACCTCCCGCTTGTATATCAGTGATCTTGATTCACGCATCTCACAAGAGATTATCCTGGGGATAGGCGGGGTGAGAGCATTACGTGCCCTGGGTTATAACCCGGATGTGTGGCATATGAATGAGGGTCACTCGGCATTTATGGTGCTGGAGAGAATCCGCGAGATGGTCGCGGCCGGAAACACGTACGAGCAAGCTGTCCAGTGCGTTCAACCAACAACCGTATTTACCACTCACACACCTGTCCCTGCAGGCAGTGATGAATTTCCAATCTGGCTGGTGGATAAATACTTCTCAAACCTATGGCCGCAATTAGGTTTGGATCGTGACCGATTCATTGACCTGGCAAGACACAACCTTCCCTGGGGCGAAACTTTTAGCATGCCAATCCTGGCATTAACCTTCTCATCCAAACGCAACGGTGTATCAGAGATGCATGGGAAAGTGGCCCGCAAGATGTGGAATTTCATCTGGCCTGAGCTCAAGGAAGAAGAAGTGCCAATTACCCACATCACCAATGGAGTGCATACCAGCACCTGGTTGGCACGTCGCCTCAGCAACTTGTACGAAAGATACCTCGGGAATGGTTGGAAGGAGCGGGTGGATGATCCGGCAACCTGGGAAAAGATTGATGATATCCCCGATATGGAATTATGGACAATCCGCCGGCACCTGAAGCGAAAAATGGCCTACTATATTCAGGAACGCGCCCGCGATCAATGGCTGAATGAAGATATCCACCCCGTGCAGGTAATAGCTTCCGGTGTCCTACTCGACCCATATGCGTTGACGATTGGTTTCGCCCGACGTTTTGCAACCTATAAGCGTGCGAATTTAATCCTGCATGATATCAACCGGCTTATCGCCATCATCAACCGTCCCGAGCAGCCTGTACAAATCATATTTGCGGGTAAAGCCCATCCGGCAGATGAGCCAGGCAAAATGCTCATCCAGGAGGTTTATCGTGCGGTAAAGAAAGCAGAAAATGGTGGGCGTTTGGTGTTCCTCGAGGATTATGATATGAACCTGGCACGCTACCTAATTCAGGGTGTGGACGTGTGGATGAATACCCCCCGCCGTCCGAACGAAGCCTCCGGTACCTCAGGACAAAAAGCTGCCATGAATGGGGTGATCAACTTGTCAGTGCTGGATGGCTGGTGGCAGGAAGGATTCAATGGGTCGAATGGCTGGGCGATCGGTGACGCGAAGGAATATGAAAATAATGAGCAGCAGGATACAGCGGATGCTGACAGCCTGTATGATACCATTGAAAACAAGATCGTTCCCCTGTACTACCGAGATCGATCGGCTGATAACCTTCCGTACGATTGGATTGCTGTTATGAAAGAATCCATCAAGACGCTTTCCCCTCGTTTTAGTATCCACCGTATGGTTAAAGATTACACCAAGCGGATGTATCTGGATCTGGGAGGCTAACCATGGAGTTGTTGTTATCCCCACAAGCCTGGTTGGGGGCACTATTGATCTTCGCTTTACGCGTGGGCGACATGTCGCTTGACACTCTGCGTGTCCTGTTTGTCATGCGCGGGAAGAAACGAATTTCGTGGGTATTGGGTTTTGTTCAATCCACGATCTTTGTACTCGCCATTGGTAAAGTCCTCACTCAGTTAAATAATCCCCTCAATATTATCGGATACGCGGCCGGATTTGCCACCGGCAATGTGGTGGGTATGATCATAGAAGAAAGGATTGCCATTGGGCACATTTTAGTCAATATCATCAGTCCGAGGCGAGGCTCAGCCATCGTTGCCCACCTTCGTCAAAATGGTTATGCCGTCACCGAATTTTCCGGACGTGGAAAAGATGGCATGGTTTCGATGATAAACTGCTCTGTTTTACGCAAGCAAGTGGACGCGATTCACGATTTGGTTAATGAGATCGACCCTGAAGCTTTTATCACCGCCGAGGATGTCCGTCCCATCCGGCATGGTTTCTGGAGGGCATGACCAAGTTCTGGATTTGAACTTGAAATACTACATCGATATAATGTCATTCAATAAGTAAAATAAATATCGGAACATAAAAACCCTTCCATTGCCAAGGGTAAATATAATCAAGTAAGGAGATCCAATATGGATGTATTGCTGTTGGCCAGGCTACAATTCGCAATTACAATCATCTATCATTTTTTCTTTGTTCCACTAACGTTGGGTCTATCCATAGTAGTAGCTATCTTCGAAACCATCTATGTTACCTCTGGCAACGAAGTCTATAAGCGCATGACCAAGTTCTGGGGAAAGCTCTTCCTGATCAATTTTGCCATCGGTGTGGTGACAGGTATCGTACAGGAATTCCAGTTTGGAATGGCTTGGTCTGAGTATTCGCGCTACGTGGGGGACATTTTCGGAGCGCCCTTGGCAATCGAAGCGCTGGTTGCCTTCTTTGTAGAATCCACATTCCTCGGCGTATGGGTGTTCGGCTGGGATAAGCTATCCAAAGGACTGCATGCTGCTGTCATGTGGCTGGTTGCGCTTAGCTCAACAGTCTCTGCCATGTGGATCCTGATTGCCAACGCTTTCATGCAGCATCCTGTTGGATATCAAATCAACAATGGGCGGGCGGAATTAACAGATTTTTCACAAGTTATTTTCAATCGAGTATTTACCACTCACTTTCCTCATGTTATCAGTGCTGGATTAACCACAGCAGCCTTTTTCGTATTGGGCATCTCAGCGTATCACCTGGTCCGAAAGAATGAGCCTGATTTTTTTAGAAAATCCTTCAGGATAGCAATCGTCGTCGGCTTAATTGGTACAGTTTTAGTGGGAATCATGGGTCATCTGCAAGGGCAGCTAATGCTTGAGATACAACCCACCAAGCTAGCTGCAATGGAAGCAGTGCGCCACAATGAAGACCCGGCAGGCTTATCACTGCTCACCATTCAGAGCCGGGATGGAAAAACGGATATCGTCGACATCCGCATTCCTTATCTCCTCAGCATAATGCTTTACAACCGCCCATCTGGTGGAGTACAGGGCATGAACGAGCTCCAGGCCGAATACGAACAAAAGTATGGTCCAGGAGACTACATCCCTTCCGTTTTGCTCGCCTATTTGAGCTTTCGCGCCATGGTGGGGATTGGCCTTTTATTGATTGCTGTTACTCTGTTGGCGATTTACGTTGATGTGAAAAACCTTTTTGTAAAATTTGCCTGGTTCCTGAAGCTTCTGCCGTGGATGATCATCCTGCCGTATTTAGCCAATACAACCGGATGGATCTTGACTGAAACTGGCAGGGAACCATGGATCGTGTACGGTCTGCTCACAATGGAAGCGGGGGTCTCAAAAGCGGTCACCAGTGGAATGCTCCTTACTTCACTGATCGGTTTTATATTGGTCTACGGATTGTTGGTTGTTGCAACACTTTACCTGATGTTCAAATTCGCCAAGGCTGGTCCGGAGCCTAACGAGGTCATACAGGTAGTGGAAGAGCTCACCCCCTCATTGGTAAACACCGTGGAATCGGAATAGGAGGCTACGAATGACACTCAACACAGTATGGTTCATCTTCATTGGCATCCTTTATACGGGTTTCTTCGTCCTGGAGGGGTTCGATTTCGGTGTTGGTATTTTGCTGCCTTTCTTAAGTAAAAATGACTTGCAACGCCGGACGATCATCAATACCATCGGTCCCCATTGGGATGGGAATGAGGTGTGGCTGATCACTGCCGGAGGGGCGACATTCGCGGCCTTCCCCCACTGGTATGCTACTTTTTTCAGTGGTTTTTACCTCCCGTTATTCCTGATATTGATCGGGTTGATTATTCGGGGGGTGGCATTCGAGTTTCGGGGTAAGGATGATAACCCGCTCTGGCGCAGTCTTTGGGATTGGTGCATTTGCGTAGGCAGTCTGCTTCCCACCATTCTTTTCCCCATCGCATTTTCCAACCTTGTACGTGGTATCCCCATCGATGCCAAAATGCAATATGTGGGGGGCTTCTTTAACCTGTTGAATCCATTCGCAATATTAGCTTCCCTTGCAGTCACTTTGCTGTTTATCTTACATGGCGCCAGCTTCCTGAGCCTTAAAACCACCGGTGAGATCGAGCAAAAAGTCAAATCCCTTGTGCGCTGGCTTTGGCTCCTCGTGGTGTTGATATTAATCATTTTCCTGATTACCAGCTTCATCGTTACCGATATTACGGATCGCTTAAGTGTTCTCTCGATCGTTTTTCCAGTTGTGGCGGTCGCCGCGATATTGGCGGCTGGGTATTTCCTGCGTAAGGGACAATTTGGACGTGTGTTTCTAATGACTTGCCTGACCGTTGCCTTTTTTGTATTCACAATTTTCGCCTTTCTGTACCCACGCGTGATTGTTTCCAGTCTGAATCCCGATTGGAGTCTGACCATCCAAAATGCAGCCTCCTCTCCTTACACGCTTAAATTAATGACCACTGTCACTCTGATATTCCTCCCAATTGTTATGATCTACCAGGGATGGACGTATTGGATCTTTCGTAAACGTGTCTCGGGTGATCCGAAGAATCTAACCTATTAGGCACTTCAGAAAATCGAGGCGGTCAGCATTCTTTCATCGAAACTCAGAAATAACGCTGACCGCTGAACTATTAGCGATATGAAATTACATCCTCGCCTGCTGAGGGAAGCCAGGCAATCTCAACTTACACTGCTCCTGTCCATCGCTCTGGGTTTAACCGGGGGGATATTAGGCATTTTCCAGGCCCGTGAGCTCAGCAGGCTGGTGAGCCAGGCCTTCCTGCAAGGTAAAAGTCTCGAAGCAGTCTCCAGGCTATTAATCGCCATTCTCATCATTATCCTGCTGCGAGCAGGTTTTGTATGGGCAGGTGAATTGAGTGCCAGTGCGGGTGCGCGTCGGATTAAACAAGCCTTACGCCAGCGCCTATATGCTCACATGGTCGATCTCGGTCCGGCTTACCTCAGGAGTGAAGCCGGAGAGCCAAAAGTCAAGACTGGCGAGCTGATCAATGTCGCCACCGAAGGGGTCGCTGCTCTGGAGGTTTACTACAGCCAATACCTGCCTCAAATTGCACTGGCGGCGTTGATACCCCTAGCCATCCTGATTTTCGTGTTTCCATCTGACTCCCTATCCGGGATCGTCTTATTGGTTACTGCACCTTTACTGCCCATCTTCATGTACCTGATTGGAAGCGCAGCCGAAACCCTTACCCGCAAACAATGGCGAGGTTTAAGCCGCATGAGCGCATATTTCCTGGATGTGCTTCAAGGTTTGACAACTTTGAAATCCCTGGGGCGCAGTCGTGATCAGGTTGAGGTCATAAAAAAAGTCAGCGAGCAGTACCGCCAATCCACCATGGGAGTGCTCAAGGTTACATTTCTATCTGCCCTGGTGCTGGAGTTGATCGCCACGCTCAGTACTGCGGTGGTGGCTGTTGAGATCGGGATCCGATTGTTGTACGGGGTGATGGCTTTTGAGCAGGCTTTCTTCGTGCTTTTGCTGGCACCGGAGTTCTACCTTCCACTGCGCTTATTGGGCACCCGTTTTCATGCTGCCATGGCAGGTGTCGAAGCTGCCAAACGTATATTTGAGATCCTTGACCTTCCCGTGACAAAGGATCCTACAGTCTTAGATACCTGGAATCATCCTATAACCAACCATGATCCACCACCATCCATCGAGTTCAGGGATGTGAGTTATATGTACTCCGAAAATCGACCTGCGCTCCAGGGGGTGTCCTTTGAAATCCCTGCCGGAAAAATGACCGCCTTGGTGGGAGAAAGCGGGACTGGGAAAACCACCCTCACCTGGCTTTTATTACGCTTTTTGCAGCCCCAATGTGGAGAAATCTTCGTCAATGGCATGCGGTTATCGGAAATACCCACACAACAATGGCGGGATCACCTGGCATGGGTGCCTCAAAACCCTTATTTATTCAATGATACGATCGGCGCAAATATAAAGCTGGCCCGCCCCAATGCAACCGATGCAGCTATTCAAAAAGCTGCTCACCTGGCTCATGCCGATGAGTTCATTGAACAGCTGCCACAAGGATACGCGACCGTCATCGGTGAGCGTGGCGCCAGGCTGAGTGCCGGTCAAGCCCAGCGGATTGCCCTGGCGCGCGCTTTTCTAAAGGATGCCCCTTTCCTCATCCTGGATGAAGCCACCTCCCATCTGGATCCCGAGATGGATGCCTTGTTGCAGGAATCGTTGGCCCGATTGAGCCATGGTCGAACGGTGCTCGTGATTGCTCACCACCGTTCAACCCTCGCCAGGGTCGATCGAGTGATCCGGTTAAGCCATGGACGTGTCGAGCGAACCCAAATTAGCGAAATTTCAACCGAATTCCTAAAGAAAGGGAGGCCTTACTCACCAGTTTTAGTTACCCCTCCGAATCAGCTTGAAATTACTAGTTTAAGTATGGATCATGAGCGACAAGATATCATGCAGACGCCCCCTCGAGCTGTCGAGTTCAGGCTGATCAAGCTGCTCTCCCCATTTACCGGTCAAATCCTGTTATCCATACTCTTGGGGTCTGCCACCATCCTCAGTGCGGTCGGTTTGATGGCAACCGCCGCCCACATCATCTCTGCAGCTGCCCTACACCCTTCGATTGCTGAATTGCAGGTGGCAATCGTGGGAGTGCGCTTTTTTGGGTTATCCCGGGGTGTCTTTCGTTATCTCGAACGGTTGGTTTCCCACAATGTGACCTTCCATCTCCTGGCACGCTGGCGGGTTTGGTTTTACCAGGCTTTGGAACCACTCGCACCAGCCCGCCTGATGCAATACCATAGTGGCGACTTGCTTAGTCGGGTGATTGGTGATATCGGCGTGTTGGAGAACTTTTACGTTCGCTCTATCGCCCCTCCTCTGGTGGCACTGTTGGTCACCATCGCCATAGGCGGATTCATCGGTGCCTTTGGGACTGAATTGGCTTGGGGCATGATTGGGTTTCTGATTTTAGCCGGCATTGGGTTGCCATTGCTGATCCTGGTCCTGTCCCACCGGCTGGGTCCACAGCTGGTCCAGGCACGTTCTCAACTTAGCACAGCAATAATAGATGGAATCCAGGGATTGTCTGATCTCCTGACTTGTGGTCAATCTGAAGCTCAGATAAAACGCGTGGATCAGACTGGAGCACGTTTGACTGGGCTCCAAGCCCGCATGGCGCATCTATCAGCCATGCAATCCGCTCTGGGTGGATTGTTGGCAAACCTGGGTATGCTCGCGGTGTTGGTATTGGCAATCCAACGAGTGTCACACGGGCAGCTTGCCGGAGTGTTGTTGGGTGTGGTGGCATTGGGTGCTCTAATGAGTTTTGAGGCTGTGCAACCCCTGCCATTAGCCGCGCAAAATCTTGAAGCCAATCGGGCAGCTGCACGCAGGCTTTACGAGCTGGTGGATGCCATTCCATCCGTCACTGATCCTGTAAAGCCTTTGGTGCTTCCTGATAGTGTCCACCTGGAGGTACAGGATCTCTCATTCCAATATCCCACTTGGGTAGATGTAAAACATCCCACTTCTATTTCTGGATTTAGCCTGAAAAATATTTCTTTTTCGCTTCCTGCAGGCAAACACATTGCCATAATTGGCCCCAGTGGTGCGGGTAAGACTACACTGATCAACCTGTTGCAGCGTTTTTGGGAGTACCAGCAGGGCTCAATCCTGCTGTGCGGAAATGAGCTGCGCCAATTCCGGCAGGAGGATGTCCGCAAACGCATTGCCACGATTTCACAAAGCACTTATCTATTCAGTGCCACCATCATGGAAAACCTGCTGATCGCCCGTCCTGAGGCAACAAAAGATGATATCAATCAGGCCACACAGGCTGCTCAACTGCATGACATGATCCTTTCCTTGCCCGATGGATACAATTCCTGGGTTGGTGAGCACGGTTTACGCCTCAGCGCCGGTGAACGACAGCGTCTGGCAATTGCCAGAGCTCTGCTGATAGACGCCCCTCTGCTCATTCTCGATGAGCCAACCGCCAACCTGGATCCTGCCACAGAAGCTGTAGTGCTGAACTCAATCCGTGATCTGAGCCGTGGACGCAGCACGATTAGCATCACACAACGCATGGTGGGTCTTGAATCGATGGACGAAATCCTGGTGCTCAAGGATGGGCAGATCATCGAACGCGGTACTCACGGCGAATTGTTATCCAAACAAGGGCAATATTGCCAGATGTGGGAGCTTTATAATCAAATAGTGTAGATTAAAATCAAAACAGGACAGGGAAATCCGCGCTATAATCTCCTGTATCATCCTATATTGCTTGGAAGCCGGGCAGGGAATTGAATGAAACAGCTTTTACAGAACATACACAACGGTGAAACTGAGGTCGTAGAAGTGCCCATTCCGCAAGTTCAAGCTGGAATGGCATTGGTCCGCACTAGAGCATCGCTTGTCTCCGCAGGGACTGAACGCATGCTGGTCGAGTTTGCGGGTAAATCTCTGTTGGGAAAAGCACTCTCGAGGCCAGACCTGGTACGTCAGCTGGTGGATAAAGCCCATCGAGAGGGTGTACTTTCCACCGTCGAAGCTGCATTCAACCGCCTGGATCAACCCATGCCATTGGGTTACTCCTCTTCAGGGGTGATTGCGGCTACCGGGGAAGGATTGCAGGGTTTCAAGCTTGGGGATAGGGTCGCTTGCGCAGGGGGTGGTTATGCAGTCCACGCAGAGTATGCTCTCGTTCCAAAAAATCTATTGGCAGCCCTTCCTGATCATGTTGATTTTGAATCCGCAGCCTTCACCACCCTGGGTGCCATTGCCTTACATGGCTTTCGCCTTTCGAGAGCTCAACTAGGCGAGACTGTGGGAGTGATCGGTCTTGGCTTATTAGGGCTGTTAACAATTGGGATCGCCCGGGCAGCTGGCTGCCAGGTTTTTGGGGTGGACCTCGATGAAACACGGGTAGGGTTAGCACAACAGCTCGGGGCAACTGCCGTTCCACGTCCGCAAGCTGTGGAAGCATCCATGTCATTTACCCATGGGCAGGGGTTTGACCACATCCTCATCTGTGCAGATACTCCCTCCTCCGATCCGGTTGAGCTGGCAGGCGAAATAGCCCGTGACCGAGGTCATGTGGTAGCAATCGGAGCAGTCGGTCTCACCATCCCACGCAGGATATATTACCAAAAAGAGCTGTCGTTCATCAATTCCCGCTCTTATGGACCAGGTCGCTACGATCCAATTTATGAAGAAGCTGGGCAGGATTACCCCATCGGTCATGTTCGCTGGACGGAAGGGCGTAACCTGCAAGCCTTCGTGAAGCTCCTGTCTGAGCAACGCCTGGATGTAAGACCACTCATTTCCCACCGCTTTCCGATCGAACAAGCCCCTGAAGCATATGATTTGATCACCGGCAAAACGAATCAGCCTTTCCTGGGAGTTTTACTGACCTATCCTGAAACTGACTCGAGCGGGATTATACTCCAGGCGCCCGATGAGCCGATTAAAAAGATACCATTGCCAATAACCGGCGTAAATATGGTTCGTCTGGGTGTGCTGGGAGCGGGAAACTTCGCCAATGCGGTCATGTTGCCGGCTTTGAAAAAAGTTCCATCCATAGAGCTGGTGGCAATTTCCTCGGGTTCCGGTTTTCATGCTCAAAATGCCACCAATAAGTTTGGTTTTAAATATGCTGCAGCCAGCGAAGCTGAAATTCTCCAGGACCCACAGGTTAATACCGTCAGTATCCTCACCCGCCATCACTTGCATGCCGAACAAATCATACGCGCACTACAAGCCGGCAAACATGTCTTCTGTGAGAAGCCCTTGGCAACCACCCCGGAGCAGTTAACCCAAATTCAGGATCAAATCCTCTCCCAAGAGACATCGCCTTTGCTGACGGTCGGTTTCAATCGCCGGTTTGCCCCATTGTCGCGCAAGCTTTATGATTTCATCAAGGAACGCCAGGAACCATTGGTGGCAACCTACCGTATCAACGCCGGTAATATCCCTCTGTCCCACTGGGTGCATGACCCCATCCAGGGAGGTGGACGCATCATCGGCGAAGGTTGTCACTTTGTTGATTTTCTGACCTTCCTGGTGGGAACGCCACCCATCTCAGTGTATGCGCAAGCGCTGCCAGATGACGGTCATTACCGGGAAGATAATGTTGTCATGATCTTTGCTTTCGCGGATGGCTCGCTGGGCACGGTCAGTTATCTGGCAAATGGAGATAAAGCATTCCCGAAGGAACGTGTGGAAGTCTTTGCGGGAGGCCGGGTGGGTGTGTTGGATGACTTCCGTACTCTTGAGCTGGCGCATCAGGGCAAGCGGCAGGTGATCCACTCCCGCCTGCGGCAGGATAAAGGTCATCACGCGGAATGGGAAGCATTTTCAGCCGCCATCCTCGCCGGTGGACCTGCTCCCATTCCCTATGAACACTTATTTGGCGTCACTGAAGCTATTTTTGCCGCCATGGATGCTTTACGGAGCAGAAAATCCGTCCCTATTGAACCATTCCCCCATATGGCGTGATCAGTACCCCACATCGGATGAACCAATTCTCGCGTATCAAGCTGGCATTTAAAGCCTTGTTCCAATTAGGCTCCAGTCAACTGGGGCTTTATGCGCTCTACCAGCTTGGTCTGCGCACAGGTCATTACGAACGCAGCCTCACCTCCGCACTTGCCAGGTTGGATAAGCTTGATTATGGCATGCCGATCAAAATTCATGCATGTCTCAATGGATTACCCGACCATAAATCTCTACTAGAGCAAATCGGACCCCAGGTTGATCAGCTATATACTGAAGCCAACGAGATTATTACGGGGGATGTGCGTCTGTTTGGTGGTCAACCTGTGCCACTGGAATTGACCCTTTCCGGGCAGCTTGAGAATTGGACAAAGTATGCCAGAGGAAATAACCGGCTCCGTAACCGGGATATTAAGTTCATCTGGGAGCCTGGCAGGTTTGGCTGGGCGTGCAAGCTAGCCATGGCATATCACCTCTCAAATGATGAACAGTATGCTCAATCCTTCTGGGTATACACCGAGCGATTCCTAAATTCCAACCCGCCCTACCTTGGTCCACACTGGTCATCCGCCCAAGAAGTGGCGATTCGCCTGGTCGCCTTGTCTTTTGCTCTCCAAGTTTTCGCCCGTTCCAAACACACTACCCCGGATCGTCATGAAACCATCGCCAAAGCCATCTCTATCCATGCCGAACGCATTCCTCCCACCCTTGTCTATGCACGTTCACAAAACAATAATCACCTGATCACCGAGGCTCTC
>Ga0154899_1033_pt1 | contig 31412 bp, 35 predicted proteins | sample Rifle2008BG19ft_FD_105871 | JGI IMG/M metagenome (GOLD analysis project Ga0154899, IMG submission 105871) | Chloroflexi bacterium RBG_19FT_COMBO_50_10 | reverse complement strand
ATTAAGCGCCAGGAACATACTTTGTGCCACTTTATAATGGTTCTCTGTATGAGTGCTGGTGAACAGGTCATAACTGATACCACTTTTTTGGAATAGCTGGAGGAAATGATTATGGAAGTGTTGATACACCTCTTCCACTGGGCGCCCATCGGCATCCGCGCGCAGCGTAACAGGGGTTCCGTGAGAGTCTGTGCCAGAGACCACCAGGACACGATCGCCCTTCAGGCGATGATAACGCGCCACGATATCACCAGGCAGGTGAGACCCGGTTATGTTACCTACGTGTATCTCGGAATTGGCATAAGGCCAGGCGATTGCGATCAGGATATTATTGGACATTTTGACCTCCTTTTACAACTCATGTCTCTGGCAAATATTAGCATAAAAAAAGGCTGCCGATCGTGGGCAGCCCTTTTGTTTAATCATTGAGTGGTTATTTCTCATAACCAGAGTTGGTTGCCCAGGCGCGTAAAATAAAACCCATCATGCGCATGGAAATTGATAAGGACGATTTTATAGAAAGTGATACAACCACGGCAACCAACCTTTCAGGTGAATAAATGAGTCTACACGGACGAGGGAGATTTGTCAAGATGACCGGCTTTGTTGTTATTTAAAGTTGAAAAGTGGACTGTTCAGGTTTTACGATCCAATGGCTGGGTTTGGTAACTTGCGTCTTCACAGGTATTCCCTGAGTAACCTCGCTCGACAGGGATGCCGCAGCCTGCGCAGGGCTTTCCCCTCAATCTGACGAATACGCTCACGGGTTAACCCAAACTTGTGCCCCACCTCTTCCAGCGTATACGGATGCCCATTTTCCAATCCAAAGCGCAATCGCAGGATGCGTGCTTCACGTGGCGATAGTGTGGAAAGCACCTGGTCGACACGCTCGCGCAGCATATTTTCATATGTGGTTTGAGACGGTGATGGGGTGATCGTATCTTCCACAAACATGCCCAGCTCCGAGTCGTCCTCATCCCCCACCGGGCTTTCCAATGAGACCGGGATGCGTGCCACCTCAAGCATCCATTGGAGCTTATCCTGCCCGAGACCCATTTCAAGGCACAATTCTTCTTGCGTCGGTGGGCGTCCAAAGCATTGCTCCAACCTGTGAGCGGCTTTATACATCATACGCAAGCGGTCTGTCATGTGGACGGGGATACGGATGGTGCGACTTTGGTCTGCGATGGAACGTGTGATTGTTTGCCGGATCCACCAGGTGGCATAAGTGGAGAAACGGAAGCCCCGTTGATATTCGAACTTTGAGACCGCCTTCATCAAGCCCAGGTTACCCTCCTGGATCAGATCTAGAAAGGCAACCCCTCGCCCGATATACTTTTTTGCCACACTAACCACCAGGCGAGTGTTGGCTTTGATCAGGTGCTCACGCGCTAAAATGCCATCCTGGATGTTAATCTCCAGTTCTATGCGAATTTTACTGGACCCTTTCCCATTCATCTTGGATAGCTTTGCCTTTGATTGTTTGGCACGCTCGATCCTTTGTGCCAAATTGACCTCCTCCTCCAGAGTGAGCAAAGGGACACGTGACATTTCCTTGAGGTACAACCCCACGCTATCATCCGCAGAGATGTTTTCGAGATTGGGTAGTAAAGCAGATTCCAATGAAGAGGAATTAAAATCCAGGGGGGAGGTTTCCAGCTTGGAGAGGTCAGGTTCCGCTTCCGCTTCTTCTTCGATGACGATTTCAACGCCCTGACGATGAAGCATTCCAAAAAGCTCTAACAGGCGTTCGTCATCCTCTCCATCCCATGGGAAAACCTCCTTGATATCACCGGTGGTCAGGTATCCCTGCAGGTCGGCTTTTTCAAGCAGGGTATCAAGCGCTTCGGACTCTCCTGGTTGGTGATTTGCCATTGTTTTCCCTCCTCTTTACAGATTCCTATTTATCCAATAGGGTTTTTAATAATGCTAATCTTGGGTCACCCACGTCGTCGTCGTGAGTACACGTACTTTCATTAAGATTATTCCCGCATATCGGGCACAGTCCTTTGCAATCTGGACGGCACAATGGACTAATGGGTATCTCCAGTAAAACATATTCACGCAGCTCAGGGGTGAGGTCAATAACGCCAGACTCTGGCATTAATAAACCCGAATCAGTCACATAGCGTTGCGAAAAAGCGTACAATTCAGTGAATTCAAATTCAAGCGATTGCTGAAAGTCCGTCAGGCAGCGTACACATTCGAGCCCAATTTGGGTATGAAAATCCGCTTGCAGCAAGATACCCTGAGGCGTGCGCGTAGCCCGGATCAAGCCGAATAAATTGCTGACATGTAAATCTGGAGGGATATTGATTTGCGGGAGATCGAAGGGGATATCCCGGCTGAAGCCGGCAGATTGAGCATCAATGAAGCCGACATTCAGTCGCAAAGGAGAATGTGGGTCAGACACGTTGGTTTATGATAAAACAAGTAAGTCTGCCTTGAAAAACGCAAAGTAATTTATGATAACAGTCGAATATTATAACATATATTGTTACCACGGGTAGGGTAAAATAGATAAGCCCTGCCCACATATGGTGTTTGGGCATGCTGCGGATTGCCATTTTTTACGGGAGAGATCCTAATGCAATTGTTAGTGGCCACGAATAATAGAGGCAAATTAAGTGAGATCCTTTCCTTGCTCGATGACCTGCATCTCGAAATAATCACACCAGACCAGATTGGAATCAACCTGAATGTTGCCGAAGATGGCGAGACTTATGAAGAGAATGCATCATTGAAAGCCCTTGCCTTCAGGCGTGCATCCGGTCTGGTGACTCTCGCAGATGATTCGGGTTTGGAAGTGGATGCCTTGCAAGGCTTGCCAGGGATCCATTCTGCCCGCTTCTCGCCTCTTCCCAAGGCAACAGATGCCGACCGTAGGGTTTACTTATTGAATCTTTTAAAGGATCATCATCGCCCCTGGACGGCTCATTTTCACTGTACCGTGGCGATTGCCACCCCACAAGAGCAGCTATATTTTGCCCAGGGGAATTGCCCAGGTGAGATTATCCCGGTTGAGCGCGGGACAAATGGTTTCGGTTATGATCCCATCTTTCTGCTGGCTGAAATTGGATTGACAATGGCTGAATTGAGCATGACCCAAAAAAACCAGCTCAGCCATAGAGCCAGAGCAATTAATGTAGCCCTCCCTGTACTGCTCGATATCCTTCAACGACCGCCAACACCAACAATCTAGATATTTACGCCCAGAGATGCTATCCAAGGTTGTTATTTTGGGTTATCATAATGCCGATGAGCCTGTTCAACTATACCCTCCTCGTGAGTGGCATTGCCATTATTGTGGGTATTCTCCTGTGTTTGGCCATCCTCAGCGCCTTAGGGCAACTGCATATCGGTGATTTATTTCATAGGCCACGGACAGGCCCTAAAGGGATTAAACCTCTTTGGGATATTGATTATCGTCGGCTGCGTGATATTTATAATCTTATTTCAAAAGTCACCGCGACATTGAAATACCAGCGGGTGCTGGAAATCGCATTGGACCTAGGCGCAAGGGTTCTGGCAACACCGAATATTCCGGCTGATAAACTGATCAGTGCTGTGCTGCTCTTCACTGAATCGGATCTTGAACACCCGGTGTTAACTGTTGGCTCAGCCCGGCATTTCACTCAATCTGATTTGCGTGTTGTACTCCCCGGCACCAGTGGGCTGATTGGGGAAGTGATCGCAGAAGGTATCCCCAAAAGCCTGAATGACCTTGCCAGGGATCCGGAGTTAATCCGGCTCGTTGCACTGCGCGCCTGTGGGGTTGCCTATTGCCTTCCACTGAGAGCAGGGTTAGATACCTATGGGGTGTTGCTTTTTGCCCACTCTGACCCAAACTTTTTCACTCAATCCAAGTGTGAATTACTGGAAATCATCTCTCACCAGTCAGTCATCGCCATTCAAAACGCCCGACTTTATAGTGACATCCAACAGGAAAAAGAAAGGATGATTGAAATTCAGGAACAGGAGCACAAGAAACTTGCGCGTGACCTGCATGATGGCCCGACCCAATCCATGGCTGCAATTGCCATGCGCCTTAATTTTGCCCGTCGTCTGTTGGAAAGGGATCCAAAAGCCACAGCCGATGAGCTCATGAAAATAGAGCAGCTCGCTCGTCGAACCACCACGGAAATTCGCCATATGCTGTTCACTTTACGCCCGCTGGAGCTTGAATCACAGGGGTTGATCGGTGCGCTGGAAGCGATGGCCGAAAAGACCCATGAGACCTATAACCAGAATGTCATTGTGGAAGCTGAAGAAAACGTGGTCTCCCAGCTTGAGATGAGCCGGCAAACCATCATTTTCTATATTGCAGAAGAAGCGATTAACAACGCGTGTAAATATGCCCAGGCAAATCATATTTGGGTCCGTATGAAGGGATTGGACAAAGATATCGTCATGCTTGAGGTCCAGGATGATGGGGTTGGGTTTGACAAAAAAGCCGTGGAATCTACGTACGAGCAGCGAGGCAGCCTGGGGCTGAAAAATATGAATGAACGCACCGAAATGGTGAATGGTGTTTTTCAGCTGAGCTCCACCATGGGCAAGGGCACAACCGTCCGGGTGGTCATTCCATTAACTGAAGAAGCCACGGACCGGCTGCGTAGAGGCGGTTGATTACCCATGCCTGTCTCAGAAAATTTGTATTACTCTTTCCATCGTGATACCGTAGCACAAAACCCGCCTGTGGTGTTGATCCATGGTGCAGGCGGCCTGCATTTATATTGGCCACCGGAAATCCGCCGCTTGCCAGGATATAGTGTCTATGCGATTGATCTTCCTGGGCATGGCAAATCGGAGATGTGTGATGGGCAACAGACTATTGGGGACTATGCCAAATATTTAGTCCAGTGGCTGGAATCCATTCAATTGCGCCGGGCGGTTTTCGTGGGCCATTCGATGGGTAGTGCAATTGCATTGACCCTGGCATTCCATCATCCGGAATACGTAATCGGTCTGGTTCTGATTGGTGCCGGGGCGCGTTTACGGGTGAATCCAGAGTTGTTAAATTACGCCGCTGATCAGACTACATTCCTCAAGGCTCTCGATTTCATGGTATCTTTTTCCTTCAGTCCGGCTACTCCAACGCGATTGATTGAGCTTGCCTCACAGCGCTTTAAAGCACCACGTCAAAGTGTGTTTTATGGAGATTTGCTGGCATGTAATCGTTTTGATGTCACGGAGCGATTGGGAATGGTTCAACAAGACACTTTAGTGATTTGTGGAGCAGATGACCAGATGACACCTGTGCGTTTTGCTCAGTATCTATCCAGTTCGATACCCAACGCACGGTTGAGCATCATCCCCAACGCCGGACATATGGTTATAATGGAACAACCACGGGTGGTCGCAGATAGTCTGCTTTCTTTCTTAAAGGATATTTCATTTCATCCGGGTGAGGAAATGTGATATGTATGTTGCCATCGAAGGCGTAATTGGGGTTGGAAAAACCGCGCTGGCTCGCTTGCTTCAGCCCGCGTTCCAATCTGCTTTGGTTCTCGAAGTTTTTGAAGAGAACCCATTTCTCTCAGATTTTTACGGCGACCGCCAGCGCTATGCCTTCCAGACCCAGATCTTCTTCCTGCTCAGCAGATACTACCAACAAAGGCGCTCTATGCCGGAAATTCTTAAGCGAGGCGAGCCATTGATCACAGATTACACCTTTGCCAAGGATGCATTATTTGCCCGCATCAATTTAAGTGGTGACGAGCTGGAAATGTATTACAGGGTGCATGACGCTCTGGCAGAGAAAATCCCCCGTCCCAATCTGATCGTTTACCTACGTGCGGATACGGAAGTACTCATGCAACGCATTGCTTCACGCGACAGACCTTATGAGCGTAATATGGAACGGGACTATATCGATCAACTTAATCAAGCCTATGATTCCTTTTTTATCGAAAACCAGGCCAGGAATGTTGCGGGCACGGTGACAGTCCTTACATTGGATACCAATGAACTGGATTATGTTCGCCGCGCAGATGACCTCAAATGTGTGGAAAACCGGATACGGCAGGCCTTGAAACAGGTACCTTTTCAGGCCTCACTACCTCTGACTGACGAAGCCTGATTCTGTTTGAGTTAAACCATGATTACATTCTTGTGGGAAGATAAAATACTCAGAATGCCCTTATTTTCTTTACTTGGGGGTGAAAATGCGAATTAATCGCGATATGCTGCTCAAGATTGCGAATGATACTGTCAGTAAATATGTGGGTACCGACCCCACCCTGTTGGCTATCTACCTGCAAGGGTCGCTGCTGGGTGAGTCACCCCTGATAGGAAATACCGCTGATATCGATCTGTTTTTCATCCATACCGATGAGGTTGGTATTGAACGTGAGATTATCAGGGTGTCCGATGAGGTGCATCTGGATATCTCGCACCATCCTCATAAGTTGTACCGGCAGCTACGCGAGCTGCGGGTGCATCCATGGCTTGGACCAGCTGTGTACAGTTGCAAGATCATGTACGACCCGCAACACTTCGTGGATTTTGTCCAGGCCAGTGTTCGCGGCCAATTCAGCAGCGTGGAGAACGTGTTAAGCCGCGTACGCAAGCAAGCCAGGCATGCCAGAGAAATGTGGGAATCCTTTTATACCCAGCCTCACCCTCCCGACCCGCAGGAAGCCTCCCTGTATCTGCATGCGTTGGAACATGCTGCCAATGCCGTGGCAGGGTTAAGTGGGCAAAACCTGACGGAGAGGCGGTTCTTATTGGACCTCCCAGCCATGGCTGAAGCCGTGAATAAAACTGGTTTGTATGCAGGCTTTTTGGGTTTATTGGGGGCACCTGCGGTGGAGGTGGAGACCATGCGTTCCTGGCTGACAGATTGGAAGAATGCATACGTCGCTTTGCCAACCAGTGGAACACCCATACGGTTACACCCTCATCGTTGGTTGTACTACGAGCGCGCTGTAGAAGTCATTCTGAACAGCCCCAAGACACACGATGCACTCTGGCCTCTCTGGCGCACCTGGACGCATGCCATATGCGTTTTACCCGCCGATTCTCCCCATCACTCCGCCTGGCAAAAAGCAGGTGAGCAATTAGGCCTGCTCGGAGCAGCTTTTATTGAGAGAATTGCCGGGTTGGATGCATATCTGGATATGGTTGAGGAGCTGGTGGAAAGCTGGGCACGCGAAAACGGGGGATAACTCAACGCGAATGCCCCTCCCATAACGCCACTTCAGCTCCTTGCTGACACATGCCTTGCGATTGTGGGAAATTGACACTGATATCGTCCTAAGCATTCAATAACGTTCGGGCTTCAATCAAATCAGGGGTATTAAATCCTTCCGTAAAGCTTTGATAACAATCCATAAGTATCTGACGGGCATGGTCTGGGTTTCCAAAGCATTCACTCAACCGCACCAGGCTGATTGCTGCGCGCAGTTCAAGTGACCTGGCTGCCTGACTTCTGGCAATCTCGATTGCACGCAATAAGCACTCTTCTGCTTCAGCATAAGCGACTTGTCCACGATCTGCTCCGCCTGCTTGTTGAGCGAATAATTCACCTTTCAAGCGATATGCTTCCGCCTGTACCCATAGCTCTCCCGTCTTTTCTCCCAGGCTTATCGCCTCGCTTATTGCGGTTAATCCAGATTCGGTATGATTTGTTTTAGTGCATGCTTCTGCAAATAACACCAACCAGGATGTCCGGTTAAGGATTGTGCCTGTGGCGCTGTACGCTTCCATCGACTGGTACATCCGTTCAATTTCCTTGTCATTAACAAAACCTGCCTGGACGTTTAAATAATGAATATAGAATGTCGCTGATTGCTCGAAAATCCTAAACAGATGTTCACGACTTATTCGCAACAGTGTTTCGGCGTGGTTTCGGGTCATCTTCCAATCATCCAATTGAGAGTACAACCAGCAGGACCTGCCAAGGACATAGCAGTTTGTAAACGGGATGTTAACTTCTTTTCCCCATGCGAAGGCTTCCTCTATGGTTCGTTTCGCCATTTCCGGATATCCTAAAAGCCATAAGCATTGTGAGAGATAGGCCTGACTGACGACAGATGGTGCCATTCCAAAAATCTGAGCCAAAGCTCTTTGTTGGGTGGGTTCATACTGGCGACGGATCATTTCCAGTTTTTCTCTGGCCTGATGTAAGTTACCCCGATAAAAAGGGCTGACAGACATCACACCCATCCAGGCCGCTTGTGGATCGCCTTTCCTTTTAGCAATGTCAGCAATCTGTTCAACGATGTTTTCCGATCTATCATGCTCAGACCGGCCTAACCAATAGGTTGCCAATAGATATAAAGTCCTCATCATTTGAGAATCGTCCGTTAGTTCTGCACATAATTCACGGGCTCGATCGTAGGCGCTCTCCAATTCCGATGCTGCCCAGCCCTTGACCGCCGTTAATGGAGGACCAAGACTGAGTTGCACATCAAGTTCTTGCTGGCTGCGTCCCGGCGAAGCGGGTAGAGTTTTTAATAATTGCAGAGCGTGATTGAAGTGAGCGATCGCTTCATGATTAGCAGTAACTTTTATAGCGTACTTGCCCGCCAGGACGTAGTATTTAACAGCTTTTTCAACTAACCCGGCCAGGTCAAAATGACGTGCAAGCTGAGGTGATATTTTCTCTGTATTCCCTGAATATATCGTTTCTAATGCCTCGCCCACTGATTGATGGAGATACACACGTTCGGGCTCAGTCAAATGGTCGTATAAATATCTTTGGAATAAGTTGTGACGGAAAGCGAATAAAAACAGCAGGTTATCTCCCAACCTTTCTATACCGCGATCTATGATCAGGCGATGCTGCCTGTCCAGAGATTGACTGAGCACTCGTAACAATCCGCTTTCATCCAAATTCCGTATCCTGGCAATCACCTGAGCCGTGAAATCTTCACCCTCCACACTACCAATGGATAATATCTCGTGTTGTTCTTGCTCTAAACGCCCAATCCGCTCTTCAATCACTCCTTCCACCCTGGATGGGATCGCTTGCCAATTAATCGTCTTTTTTTCGACCCACCTGCCTTCGTCATCGCATGTCAAATCACCCTGTTCCTGGAGATTTCGGAGCAGTTCGATGGTAAATAAGGGATGACCTTCCGTATGTTCATAAAGTGCCTGGCGGAAAGTTTGCGAAAAGCGATTGGGTTCCGTATCCAGGTAGGCTTCCACAAATTGTTGTTCTCGCCCGGCATCTTTATTGTCCAGGTCAATCCAGATATCACCATACTGGCGTTTGAATTCAGCCAATAGCTCCTCAAGCGGATGTCGATCCCCTCCGCGACCCTGAGCCACGTCCTCTGAACGATATGAGCCCACCAGCAGAATCTGGTTACCAGCTAGCCTACGACCCAGATGAAAAAGCAGGTTAATGGAGCCAATATCTATCCACTGAAGATCATCTAGGATGAGCACGATTGGATGGTGCTTCGCCAGCTTACTTAAAACATTGGTGTATTGTCCAAATAATGCGGCTTGACCCACGCTGGATGGGTTATGTGGTCCCGAAATTTGTTGCACCAGTACCTGTAACCTGCCCAGCGAATCCGGCGGCACCACACCAGTCTGTTGGGCGCGGGTCAGCAAATCTCTGGCACTAAGCAAGCGATTAATCAGATCCACCCCATGGTCCAGCACGGCCTCGGTTGCCTCAGGTAATATTTTCCATAATCTCCTGGCTTGCTCATGGCTGATCAAGCCCGCAGACCAGAGCATTTCCAAATCCCCGGTGAGCATGGCGAGTATATCCCGAAATGGCAAATAGGGATCACCCTCACCCGAGTATGCATCACAACTGCCCTTTACTACAAGCAGATCAGGGTAATGCTCTATAGCCTGCCAGGAGAATTCGTTCATGAGGGCTGTTTTTCCTTGTCCAGGTCCTCCTGTTATGAAAACAACGTCCCCCTGACCAGATAATGCTATCCTAAGATGGCGATCCAATTTCTCCAGCTCATCGTTCCTGGCGACGAAAACTGGTCTGATTTCCGCTGATTCCCTTTCTGATTGTAAAAAGCCAGGCAGGTGCAGGATCTCTTGGGTAGAAATTGTATCCTGAGGGAGAACGCCCAGAGATTTCAAGGGTGGGAATTCAAAAGGTAAACCTTCAATGACTACCTGGTGGATACGTTCGGGACGGGGAAGATCTTTTAGTAAATGGCACCCTAGATTAAGTAAACCGACCCCTTGTGGTAACTCGTCAATAACCAGCGGCGTTGTTGTTTCGGATAGTAAGACTTGACCTCCATGACCTGCGTGGGCTATGCGGGCCGCACGATGTACATCGATCCCGGTATATCCCTCTTCGGCTTTCCAGGGTTCTCCGGTATGTAAACCCATTCGTACCAGTAACTTTTTACCTTTTGGCCAGGGATGTGCAGCCAGGGAGAATTGTGCTTCTACAGCAGCAGAGACAGCCTGGGTGGCACGCGCAAATGAAAAAAAGAAAGCATCTCCCTGGGTATCCACTTCGTAACCGTTCCATTTGGCAATGACTTCGCGTAAGATGTTACGATGTTCCACCAGGAGAACCGTGTACTGTTCACGTAAACTCTTGAGCAGTTCAGTTGAACCTTCGATATCTGTAAATAAAAACGTTACCGTCCCGCCAGGAAAATTGGTAAATGAATCTGGTCTATCTTCGGGTATATTTGAAGCTTCAATTGAACTCATAATCTCCACCCCAGGATGACTGCTCATTAGCCTCTTGATGGACCGTCGCGTTTGAAAGGATGAAGGGAAATCGATAGATTATTCAGCGATTATTTTAGCATAAAACGTTTCGAAAATTATAAAATTATCCGGATATCGTTTCCCAATGAAAACGAGAATTCAGATTATGTATATAATAATCCTGATAATATATTAATGGGGTTTATGTGTTGACCACGGAGGTATAAATGGGCAAAATACAAAGCGTGAGAGAAGTTTTGGAGAAGATCGTGGTCGGGGCGGTTACACAGCGCGAAAACGCCATCGCTCTTCACGACTATGTACGAGAGAATGTAAAATTCGGCTTCAATAAGTACTTCGATGCGGCCACCCCAGATTACACGCTATCCTTTGGTCAAGGACACTGCAATCCTAAAAGCCGGTTGATGGTCGTCCTATTTAGAGCGTTAGGTTTAGAAGCTTACCAGCATTTCGTAGCTATACCGAAGGACATACTTAAGGGTGCGATTCCTCCCAGCCAATTTTGGATGATAAGCGCCGAGTTATCCCATAGTTATGTCGAGGTCAATATTGAGGGCAACTGGTGTGAAATTGACAGTTTCATCGTTGATACACCTCTGCTTAAAGGAGCACGAGCCAGATTGGCAAAAGAAGGCGGCACATGCGGCAATGGCGTGCGTCTAAACTCGGTCAATGTCTGGGATGGCAAGGGTAATGCCTTCTCGCAATTCGACCGAAGCATGATGGTCGAGGATCACGGGCGCATTGATGACCTTGAGGCGTACTTCCAAAGTAAAAAGTATCGCCATGTTGTCTTCGGAATGAAGTTTAATACGATGTTCAGATTAATGGGAGAAGCAGGTGTCGCTCCAATTAATAAAAATATCGAGAGCATTCGTCAATCTTGAATCCCTGATGGATAGTTTCTTGTAAAACTCAGAAAAGAAAACCATGAATTCGCGAGACAGTCGTTAAACGTGTATAAAGCAACCAACCACCCCGTCAATTATGCAAAATAACATACATAATTATTATGTTTTACATAGTATACTGCGGATTATGTTTCACGTGAAACATTATCGCGTTTATTTGCGAGAGGCAGGTTTAATTCTGTTTGTTTCACGTGAAACTATTACTGCCTGGAAGTCGTCGTCGCACATCTGTCTCCAGGCTTCCATTGGTCTGTGAGCGTGACACCGGCTATAATATAGATGCCGGTCCAATGAGACACCGGTCGTATCCCTGGCGGTGATGCATACCTCTTTCCTCCCTTCTGATTTCTCGCCGACTTCTTGATACGACCAGGGATGTGCGAACATATATACCGAAATAAACCTGGAGTAAAATATATCTGGAGGGAATTTGCCTATGAAAATCCGGGTTGAGAATATCAGACCTTCGCCAAACCCGATTCGGAAGACAAGGGATGAAGAAAAGATGATGGAACTATGCTGGTCGCTGCTGGAGGAGGGACAGGTCGAGCCGATTGGAGTCTATGAAACTGCGGAGGGTTTCACTCTGGTATGGGGTCATCGCAGGGTTGAAGCAGCCCGGCGCGTAGGATGGGTTGAGATTGATGCCCTGATTGTTCCCCAGGATGAGATTGATAATCTCATCCAATCTGGCATAGAAAATCTGGCTGGCGAAGAGATGACCGCAGATGACAAAGCAGAATGGGCTCATCGATTGGTTGAAATTGGGTTTAGCCAGCATGAAATTGCCAGGCGGACCTCCATACCGGTTGTGACGATCAATCAGTGGCTGCAATATCGACGCGAAAAAGAAGCTGGAGTATTCGTGCACGTACAAAACCAGAGCAAGGATGAGGGGGTCATCAAGACGGTGAAGATTGCCCAGGTGCTGGGGGATGACCTGGTAGCCAAGAAATTTGTGGCAGCCAAAGTATCCGCGGAAGGTTTAACCCAAATTCAGACGACAGAAATTGCGCGTGCATACCATGATGCACCTACACCCGAGGTGAGGCGTAAAATCCTCACTTCTCCGGTATTGTCGAGCGATACAGCAGCTGATATTTTACGCCGCTGTATCGCCAGGGTGGAATTGGACCGAATCAGCTCATCGCTGGATGACCAAGCTGGAGGTAAAGAAGTAAAAGAAGGACGAGCTCCTGAACAAGATTACAGCACAACTGTCAAAGAATTTATGGACCAGGCACAGGTCCTCCATAAAACGGTGCCTAAGGTGGTTGCTGCGATGAAATTTGGCAGATATTCACGCGCCGCGATCCGTTATGCCATCCGGAAAATAGACGAGCTCGTCGCTGAATTACTGACCTGCAAAGAGTATTTGCAGGCTTTGGAATAAGGGCGGTTATTCCGCCTTTGGATCATTGATCTTATTTGCCTGACCGAAGCCCAGAGATATCAACCCGCTCATGCTGCCAAGATTCATTGTATCCACAGCGCTGCTGGGGACAATGACCAGGGCTCCCTTTTGCTTCAAGCCCTCAAAGAGCATGTTCATGGCTCTCAAATGCAAAGCAGTCGGATTATTGGCATAGGCTTTAGCTGCCTCGGCAAAACTTGAGGCAATTTGTTGCTCCGATTCACCCAGAATAACGCGTGCCTGCCTTTCGCGTTCTGCTTGAGCCTGGCGTGACATGGCATCCTCCAGGTCGGGCGGGATGACCACGTCGCGGATCTCAACCGATTGCACTGTGATCCCCCATGGTGTGGTGCGTTCATCTATGATGACTTGCAGGTCGGCATCCATCCTGGCGCGCCCAATCAGAATGTCTGCCAGGGTCATTTGGCCAATGATCTCACGTAATGCAGTTTGAGCTGCCCACGAAATCGCCACCTTGTAATCCGCAACTTCCAAAGCAGCTTTCTGGGCGTCCCAAACCAACCAGAAAAGCACTGCATCCACATCAACGGGTACGGTATCCTTGGTCAGTGTTTTTTCAGCGGAGAAAGGTGTGACATTGACGCGGTGGTCGATCCAGTTGACGACAGTGTCGGCAATGGGAATAATCCAGAATAAGCCTGGCCCTTTTAGGTGTTGAAATTTTCCAAATCGTAAGACCACTGCTTTCTCCCATTGGGAGGCAATTTGTACCGCCACCAAGATATATGTGGCCAGCAAGAGCATGACGATCAGAAACGGAATCATGACTGATTCAGTAACGCCTTTCGTATCCATGAAGCCAACAGCCAGGATGGCTATAGCGAATATAATGGTGAAAAGGAATCCGCCGACTCCACTGATGCGCACATTGGATTTTGGCCTGGTGCTTGAGCCATCAGAAACAGTGATTTGTTTTAACATTGCGAGCCTCGCTTTCTTCGTTCTCATTCTATTGAACTACCTCATCTTTTTCTTGATCTGGTCAATAAACGCTCGTCCGACTTCCTCATGGGTGTAACCTAAGCGATCGGTTTCCTTGATTAACGCATCAATCAAGTTCTGTAATTTATCACGCCGGATGGTTTGCATTTCCTCCATACCGGGAGTTTTGGCTACAAAGGTGCCTTTGCCCCTTTCAGTGACAATCACCCCATCATTGACCAGATCGCGGTAAGCCAAAGCCACGGTGTTGAAATTGACCGATAACTCCACCGAAAGCTCCCTGATCGTGGGGAGCTGGTCTCCGGTCTTGACCTGCCCGGCGTGAATCAATCCCTTGATCTGTTCTTTGATCTGGTCATAGATGGGTACTCGGCTGCTTTTATCGATTTGGATATCCATGGTAGGGCAAAACCTTAGTATTTACTTGATACATTATACTATAACAATAGTACAATAGCATTATAGCACAATACAATAAAAAGTCAACCAGCTCGTTATGGCTTATTCCCCAGGTATGAGTGCCCCGAAATTGATAACGAAAGGTGTGACGATTTCCATAGCACACCCCCTCTCAGATTATTCAACAGAGATCGCCTCGGCAAGTTATTCGTTTACAGCAGCCCTTATCAGACCGGTGGGTATCGGTACCTGGACCTTTCTTGATATTCCCGCACATTTATCCGCAACCTTTGGCACCAAGAGTCAGGTGAAGGTGAAGGGATGATCAACGGGCAAGCATTTCAGAGCACTGCTTTGCCCCCACCGCGGCGCCCTTGAGAGCATTCCTATAACTTGTATCCTATCATGCGCAGGAAACCCTTACGCCAGGCGATATCCTCATCAGCCTCGATCCCGAGAGGCGAGGAGCCATCCACCACCCCCAGGATACCCCGTCCCTGGGTGGTTTCAGCTACCAGGACTTCCACCGGGTTGGCAGTTGCGCAGAAGATTCTACACACTTCAGGAACCACCTTGACCGTATTTAGCACATTAACCGGGTAAAAGCCTTCTCCAAGGAAGATGATGAAGCTATGGCCGGCGCCGATTGCCTGGGCGTTTTTGCGTGCCAAATCGATCATCTCATCATCTGTGCCACTCCAGCGGATCAGGCACTTCCCGGAGGCTTCACAGAATGCCAGCCCAAACTTGATCCCTGGCACGGTACTGACCAGTGCTTCGTGTACATCTTCCACTGTCTTGATGAAGTGTGATTGGCCCAGGATAAAATTGATCTCATCGGGTTTTTCAATTTTCACGGTGATCAGGTCCATTTTTTTTCTCCGTTCAGAGCCCATTCTATCAGGCGCGGCTGGAATTTCCTTAACTGTATCAAATTAATTCGCAGGATTCAAGTGCCCGCGGGTTTTGGACGGATTGTCATGCCCCTTGGGGCGTGGTAGAATGCTATAAGACGTTCAAATTTACATATTTAATGAAATGCGAGACTGGCGTTGCTGGTGTAGCACGGGAGTCTTTTCCCGTTTTCAGGAGGTTGATGGTATGGAAGCACAAACAAATACATTTACGGTGAAAAAGGGTTTAGCCCAGATGCTCAAGGGTGGCGTCATTATGGATGTTGTCACCGCTGAGCATGCCAAGATTGCTGAGGATGCTGGTGCGGTTGCGGTAATGGCTTTGGAGCGGGTACCTGCGGATATCCGCGCTCAGGGTGGTGTGGCTCGCATGAGTGATCCTGAGCTGATCCTGCAAATCATGGATGCTGTCTCCATCCCGGTGATGGCAAAATGCCGGATTGGACATTTCGTTGAAGCCCAGATTCTGGAAGCTATTGGGGTGGATTACATTGACGAATCAGAAGTCCTGACACCTGCGGATGAAGAGCACCATATTTATAAGCACGACTTCAAGGTCCCTTTTGTGTGTGGTTGTCGGAACCTGGGTGAGGCTTTACGGCGGATTGGGGAGGGTGCTGCCATGATCCGCACCAAAGGTGAAGCAGGTACAGGTGATGTGGTTGAGGCTGTCAGACATGCACGCACTGTGATGGGAGAGATCCGTCATTTGCAAAACCTCCCGGATGAAGAATTGATGGCTTTTTCGAAAGAGATTGGAGCGCCGTATCATCTGGTGGTTGAGACTCGCCAGGAGGGTCGCTTACCGGTAGTGAATTTTGCAGCCGGTGGCGTTGCGACTCCCGCAGACGCTGCGTTGATGATGCAATTGGGTGTGGATGGAGTATTCGTTGGGTCAGGCATCTTCAAATCCGGTGACCCGGCTAAACGCGCAGTTGCGATTGTCAAGGCAGTCACCCATTACAGCGATCCCTACATCCTGGCGGAAGTAAGCCGAAACCTGGGAGAGCCCATGGTGGGGCTTAATGTTTCTACCATGCCTGAAGTGGAGCGCATAGCAGGACGCGGTTGGTAAATGCAAATTGGTATATTAGCTTTACAAGGTGACTTTGCTGAGCACAGGACGATGCTCAATCACCTGGGTGTCACAGTCGTGGAAGTGCGCCTGCCTGAACAGCTTGAAGGATTGAGCGGCTTGATCATACCTGGTGGAGAATCAACCACGATTGCCAAGCTGGCGGTGAGCTACGGGTTAATGGAACCCATGCGCCAATTCGGTCAAGACAAGGCAATATGGGGCACGTGTGCAGGGGCGATTTTCCTATCCAAGGATGCACACCGTGACCAGCCCCTGCTCCAATTGATGGATATTACCGTGGAACGCAATGCCTTTGGCCGGCAGGTGGATAGTTTTGAGATGGATCTGGATATCCCCGCCTTGCTGGAAATTGATCCCACCGGCAGGCTTTTTCACGCGGTTTTCATTCGTGCCCCTTTGATTGAGTCCGTGCAGGCAGGGGCGTGTATACTGGTACAGCTCCAGGATGGTCGCATCGTTGCAGCTCAACAAGGTCGCTTATTAGCCACAGCATTTCACCCAGAGCTGACCAGGGATGATCGTTTTCATCGCTATTTCTTACAGCTGGCAGCATGAACATTCGTCCCTTTGGCTGGCGTGATTTACCGCTTCTACTTAGCTACCGTGATCGGGGATTATTCCTGGATAGTACCCGCGTGCTTATCCATGGTTCTGCACTCATCCCTATGGGGTCGCTACTTACATTCCTTGGACCAACAATCAGGAACTACACCTATCGATGTGAGAACAGCTTGCCATCTGGCTTGCCACTCATCGGGCAGGTGACCTATGCAATGGGCGCCTCTTACGCCAGGCTTTCATTCCTGGCACCTGAAAATGCAATTGAAAGATCTGATTTATCTGCATTGTCAGAATACATGGCAGCACAAATGGGGAGACAGGGCGCATTCCACATCCTGGCAGACGTAGATGAGAGCAGCCCGGTATATCATTTGTTGCGTCTGGCAGGTTTCGCAATTTATGCCCGCCAGCGCATATGGCGATTGGATGGACAGCCCATAGGTGAAGAAGAAGCTGTTAGCTGGGGAGCATGCAAGCCCAGTGATGTGATTGGAACGCGGTCTCTCTACTGTAATGTGGTACCGGGCCTGGTTCAACAAGTGGAGCCCCTGCCAAAAAAGAACCTAAAGGGTTTTGTTCATTACCAGAATGGTGATATTAGAGCTTACATTGAGCTGAAATATGGGCGGAATGGAATATGGGTTCAGCCATATGTCCATCCGGATGCAGAGAATTTCGACCGCCAGCTGGTATATTTGCTGCGCAATCTGCCCGGCAGGGGTGACCGCCCGTTGTATATCTGTGTCCGGTCGTACCAATCCTGGCTGGAAACAGCCATTGATGCGCTGGGTGCCCAGCCAGGCTCTGAACAGGCGGTGATGGTGCGCCATCTAACAATCGCACTGCGGGTAAAACAGTCCTACCCGTTGCCTGCCATGAACGGCACCCATGCCGAGCCAACTGCACCCATCGCCCAAATTCAAAATTCACGGCTGCTGGAGCTTTCAGAGGTCGAAAAGCATCCAAGTACCGATTCCATATCATGAGTAGGAAAGGAACCCCCCAAACAAAACGGGTTTCTTTAGGATGTATATGACAAGAAAACGAATTACTGATAATCTGGATGTGCTATTGAACATTTTACCACCTCAGGTGACTGACAGACTGACTGCCCTTAACCGTTCAGACGATTTGCTGGAAGTGATCCTCGATCTGGGTCGAGTCCCGACGGCGCGTTTTGTTGACCGGGAGGAAACGCTTAGCCAGGTTGAAGTCACTCATGTAGAAATCGATTATGTAGTCGAGCGCATCAGTGCCTTTGATACTGATAATCGTGCCGGGATGGAACGCACGTTACACCGTATTGCAGCCATTCGTAACCGCCGTGGCAATATTGTCGGGCTGACCTGCAGGGTTGGCCGTGCTGTCTACGGGACAACAGACATCATTCAGGATTTAATCGAAAGTGGCATGAGCTTGTTGCTGTTGGGGCGCCCGGGAATCGGCAAAACGACCATGCTGCGTGAGGCTGCACGTCTCCTGGCGGAGAAAAAGCGCGTGGTCATCGTCGATACTTCCAATGAAATTGGCGGTGATGGTGATGTACCCCATCCAGCCGTTGGTCGCGCCAGACGTATGCAGGTCTCCACCCCCTCCCTTCAGCATGAAGTGATGATCGAAGCGGTGGAAAACCATAACCCTGAAGTGATTGTTATCGATGAGATTGGTCGCGAGCTGGAAGCTGCTGCCGCCCGGACGATTGCTGAACGGGGTGTGCAGCTCATTGGCACCGCCCACGGAAATACCCTGGAAAACCTGTTGCTCAACCCCACCCTGTCTGACCTGGTGGGGGGCATCGAATCGGTGACGCTCTCTGATGAGGAAGCGCGCCGGCGTGGCACCCAGAAGACAGTCCTCGAACGCCGTTCGCCTCCTACGTTCGATATGTTGATTGAGATACAAACCCGTGACCGCCTGGCAGTACACACGGACGTTGGCAACTCTGTGGATACATTGCTGCGTGGGTATCCAACCCCACCCGAACTGCGCTATCGTGACGAAAATGGAGAGATTCATATCGAGCGCTCCACACCACCAACCAGACATGGCGTAGGTGCCCAGGGCTTCAACCGCCAGCCAATGGAGTTTGGCAAAGACCGCAGCTTGCCGCCTGCTGAAAATCGCACCCGTTCGGATGAAATGCCACACTTCCGTGAGGAAGAAGGCAAGCAGAACCTTTCCGCGCTCCAGCCTATACGGATTTATCCATATGGAGTAGCCCGCAATCGATTAGTTCAGGCTGCCAAGTGGCTGGGTGTTCCTGCAATGGTGGTAAATGAGCTGGAGGAGGCGGAAGTCCTGATCACGTTACGGACTTATTATCGCAGTCGGCAACGCCCGGTGATGGACGCGGAAAACCGGGGAATGCCAATTTACGTTTTGCGGGCAAATACAGTCAATCAGATGCAACACTTCCTGAGCGATTTATATAATCTTTCCACCTCAGTGCCAGAAGACCGGGGAATGGACCCGGCCATGCAAAATACTCAGGCCGCCATTGACGCGGTATTGAATGGAGAGCGTTATGTTGAGCTGCCTCCAGCCACGGCTTATATTCGCCGCTTACAGCACCAGATGGCTCGCCAGGCTAATCTCACTTCCCATTCCTACGGGAAGGAACCTTACCGGCGAGTCAGGATATTCAGAGATTAAAGGATATGTTCATCACCCTCGAAGGTCCTGAAGGCAGTGGAAAGACCCTGCAACTTCCAAAGTTGGCGGATTTTTTGCGCCAGAACGGTTTTGATGTATTAACCACCCGCGAGCCTGGTGGCACCTCCATCAGCGAACAGATCAGGACCGTTCTGCATAACCTTGAAAATAAGGAAATGAACCCACGCGCCGAGATATTGCTTTTTCAAGCTTCACGGGCTCAGCTTGTGGAACAGGTCATCCGGCCTCATTTGAAAACGGGAGGCGTCGTAGTCAGCGATCGATATGCTGATTCGACTCTGGCTTATCAAGGTTATGGTCATCGAGTTGAGATTGAGCCATTGAGGGTGCTGGTGAATTTCGCAACCGGTGGTTTGAAACCCGACCTGACGATTTTATTGGATGTGGATGTGGAAACTGGCTTGCGTCGAAAGGAATTAAAGGGTGAATGGAACCGTCTGGATGCCTATGACCTGGATTTCCACCACCGGGTGCATGAAGGATATCATCAGCTTGTTCAGTCCGAGCCACTGCGTTGGGAAGTGATTGACGCTTCCCAGTCGCCCAATCAAGTACAGAACGAGATACGTAGGGTGGTTACCGAAAGGTTACACATCCAAAAACGGGCTGCTGGAACTTAGAAATCTGCATCCTCTTCCCCCAGACTATCGCTCCCTCCTTCCAGGTCAGGGATTGCCTTTTCGATGTCTTCCGGGCTTTGCCCGGACTCTAAACGGTCGACCACCTCATTAAACTCAGGTCCAACATCCTCTCCCATTTCATTGCTCATTTTCCGCATCATTTTTCCTAGCGCACGCGGGTCATTTTCGAGACCTTCCAGGTTTGTTGTATCGGTGAGAGAATCCATCCGGCTCTCTTCCGATTTGGCAATCCGTATGCGCCCGATTCGTCTTTGAACCTGGTCACTTGCACAATGAGGGCATAAAACCACTTTTATCCCATATTCGTTGTAAGATAAGGCAACTTCGAACCGTTTTTTACAGTTCAGACACCTATACTGATAAATTGGCATAATCTGTCTCCATTACAAAGATGGCAGGGTGTAAATACTCGCAACCTTGGCAAGGCTGAATTATAATGCGTGTCAACGGAGATTTCTATGAACGAATTCGATATTAACCTGCCCCACCCAGAGCCACTACTAATTGTAATTTCAGGCCCATCCGGAGTGGGTAAGGATACGGTCATCCAGAGGATGAAGGAGCGAAATCTCCCCATTCACTTCGTCGTGACTGCCGCCACCCGTCCACCGCGACCCAATGAAATCAATGGCAGGGATTATTTTTTTTATTCACATGACCAATTCGCAGAAATGATTGAAAAGGGTGAGTTGTTGGAGTATGCGATTGTCTATAATGACTATAAGGGCATCCCAAAAGCCCAGGTACGGGATGCATTGTCCAGCGGTAAAGATGTCATCATGCGTCTGGATGTGCAAGGGGCTGCCACGATACGCAGGTTATGTGCGGATGCCCTGATGATTTTCCTGACGGTCAAGGATGAAGAGGATATGGTTAGCCGTCTTCAACAGCGAAAGACGGAGACGCCTGAAGGGCTCAAATTACGCATTGCCACTGCCCGTCAGGAAATGACTCACGTTGATGCATTCGACTATGTAGTGGTTAATCGTGAGAACCACCTTGACGAGACTGTGGACACCATCGTTTCGATTATTGTAGCGGAGCATCACCGGGTGATTCAGCGGAAAGTCACTTTATGAACCAGGGTAATCCGGCCCCTTATAATACGACTACTCCATCCACAGAACCTGTTGGGCAGGCTGTCGTTCGTCCAGTCTACCGACCGTATGTGACTTATGTTTTGATCGGCATCTGTGTGGTGGTGTATCTCCTTCAGCTGGCAACACAGGCCTTGTTAAATGTCGATGTCCCCGCAGCCTGGGGGGTCAAAGTGAACAATTTGATCATGCAGGGACAGATATGGCGTTTATTGACCCCTGTCTTTTTGCACGGTACCATCCTGCATATTGGTTTCAATATGTATGCCCTGTTTTATATTGGTCCAACCCTGGAAAGGTTTTATGGTCGTTGGCGCTACCTGGGGCTGTTCCTTTTGAGTGGTTTTGCCGGGAATGTGATCTCATTCATGTTTTCCCAATACCCGTCACTCGGATCGTCCACCGCGATATTTGGCTTGTTGGGGGCACAGGGGGTGTTGATCTATCAGAATAGGGAAATATTCGGAAATATCGCCCGCCGGGCATTATCTCAGGTGGTAATGATTGCCGTGGTTAATTTGATCATTGGCTTAACGCCGGGTATTGATAACTGGGGGCATATTGGCGGTCTGATGGGTGGGACATTATTTGCCTGGTTTGGGGGTCCTATATTGAAGAAACAGGGGCTTTTCCCGCCTTATACCTTGATGGATGCGCGCGGCAAACGTGAGGCGATCATAGCCGGAACAGGTGTGGGGGCACTGTTTTTCTTCCTCACCATAGCAGTGATGTTCATGCACGGGGGTTAGCTAACAGGAAAAACGGCTTGGCTTTTGTTCCTGCAATAAAAAAACCACGAAGGGGTGGTTTGATTCGCCAAAATACTGTAGGGGTACGATCAAGCCAGCGCATGCCAGATATCGTCCCCAGCCTCATGACTACCTGCATCCACAAGGGCAAACCTTTACTGAAATTTTGGCGATCTTTTCTCCACGAAAGCTTTGACTCCCTCTTTATGCTCTGCTCCTACCCGGGCAATCTCTTGAATGTGGGCTTCGTAATCTAAAACCTGCTCCAGATGGGGGTAGATGGCTTTATTGAAATCGCGCTTGGTTAATCCCATGGCGTGAATTGGACCCAAAGCCAGCCCCCTGGCCATCTCATAGGCACTGGTTTGCAACAGTTCCAGCGGGACCAGGCGGTTGACCAACCCCCAGGTCAAAGCTTGCTCAGCCGTAATGGGTTGATTGGTAAAAGTCACCTCCGCTGCCCGTCCCAGGCCGATTAATGCGGGCAGGAACAGCGAGACGGCTGAATCGAGCGCCAATCCGATGCCAAGAAACCCAACCACAAAGTGCGCCTCATCACTGGCGATGCGCAGGTCACATGCTAAAGCCAGGCCCAGTGCTGCGCCAGCCACCGTGCCATGAATTTCGGCCATCACCGGTAAATCCAGGGAGCGGATTTGCATCACCAGCGGATTATAGGTCTCCAGCATATGCCTGCGGTAAGATTCACCCTCTGCCTTCAGGATTTCAAACACATCCTGCCCACCACTGAAGGTCTCTCCGGCTCCGCGCAGCAACACAACTCGTGCCTGGGGGTGTTGAGCAGCTTCCTTGAATGCCCTTTGTAGCGACCTCACCATCTCCAAATTCAGAGCATTCGCCTTTGGACGGTCCATTGTGATGATAAAAATGCCATGATTAAATTCTGTATATATAAAATCTGCCATCTGGTTTCCTCCCAGGATAATTTTAATCCCTTTAGATAAAAAAACAGGCGGGTTTCATCAACCTGCCTGTTCCTATCGTTTACAGACAAGGCTCAGGAAGGTGGTTCCTGATCATCATCATCTTTATCATATTGGTCATCATCTGCCCCGAGTTCCAACAGGGCTTCTTGCTCGGTCAGACGTACCCAAAGGAAGATAAGCTGTCCATCATCCGTCTCCATTGTACGTGAGGCTACGATGGGTGTTTTGTGGATCAATCCGTCATTTGCACGGAATTCAAGCTGGATGGTGTGTTGATCGCGCCAGGCGTGGTAACACCGTTCCACCAAAGACGGACCATTAAATGTGCGCAAACGAGTCAGGGCTAGCTTGTGTAAGGAGGGGCTTTCATTCAAACCCAAAGGCCAGCCTTCATGAACATCCTCAAAATTTGGGGGTGGTCCCTCGATTATCGTGATTTTGTCATCCATCTACCAGTACCTCAACTTTGGAATCATACCACGAAAGGTTATGTGAGCATTCACTTTTCTAATGTTTTAATACCTTGATTGCCAAGGGTATAATGGATGAATGCACAAATTGATCATTCTTGTCGAATCTACCTCTGAGCCTGGTTTTCACAATTTCTGGCCCCGTTTTTTACATGCCGCAGAAAATATCCCTGGCTTACGTCGTGAAGCTACCAGCCGGATAAGCCGGGTTTTATATGGGGACGTGCAATATGCCCTGGTCCATGAGCTGTTCTTTGATTCCTTGCCCGACTTGCAAGCCGGATTGGCTTCCCCATATGGAGTGGAAGCCGGCAGGTTGCTGCAGGATATGACCGCGGGCAGGGTGAAACTGCTCATTGCTGATCATAGCGAAGACGACATGGAAAATATCCGCAAGTACAAGACACTGGAGCAGGATGCAAACAATCCGACTGGGCGCGCATGAATTAGGTGAATATATGCAGGCACACAGTATTGCAGGAGAGATCTTGCACCTGGGTGTGCCTACTCCCACCGTGGAAGCTGCCGCGCAGGCACTAGGGGCTACGACAGCGCAAATAATCAAATCCATCCTGTTTATGGTGGATGGTCGACCCGTGTTGGTGATTGCCTGTGGTAAATCGACCATCAGTCAGCGAGACATCGCAGATTTATTTGGAGTGGGGAAAAAGAGGGTAAAACTTGCCTCTCCAGAGATGGTGCACGAATTAAGCGGTTATGAAGTGGGGGCAATGCCTCCATTTGGTCATTACCAACCATTGACCACATTGATGGATACGAAGGTCCTTGATTTATCTGAAGCCTATGCCGGAGGGGGAGCTGAAAATGCCCTGGTACGTCTCAACCCACAGGAAATCCTGAGGGCGACGGGAGCCAAAATCCTGGATTTGCTTGAATAACGGAGATGGGTAATAAAAAGCGGAGAACCACTACCAGCACATTTGGGATGCCTGGACGCGAAAACCATGACTCGGCGCCTTTCTATGCCAGTCGTTTGTATCAAGACCAGCCGCAGGAAAGTATAACCAACTTTATAGAAAGCCCAATTCCTCCAGAATGCCTGGACCGTATCTTTTGCTGCTCTGCCGAGAAAATGTCTGAGCTGCCTGAAGATAGCATACACCTGATGGTAACCTCCCCGCCCTATAATGTTGGCAAAGATTATGACGCTGATTTGACCCTGCCTGAGTATTTGGAATGGCTCGAAAAGGTTTGGGCGGAGGCATTCAGGGTATTGGTCCCGGGTGGACGGCTATGTGTGAACATTGCCAATCTCGGGCGCAAACCTTATATCCCTTTGCATGCATGGATAACAGAAAGCATGCTGCGGTTGGGGTTTTTAATGCGCGGTGAGGTCATCTGGAATAAAGCTGCCAGTGCCAGCCCCTCCACGGCTTGGGGAAGCTGGAAATCGGCTGCCAACCCCACCTTGCGCGATGTACACGAATATATCCTCGTCTTTTCAAAGGGTGCTTTCAAACGGCAAAATCCCCAGCACAGGGAAAGCACGATCTCGAAAGAGGAATTTCTCGAATTTACCCGGAGCGTGTGGACTTTCCCAGCCGAGCCGGCAAGTAAAATTGGACACCCGGCTCCGTTCCCCGTGGAGCTGCCATATCGCCTGATCCAACTTTATTCTTTCAAAGATGAGGTTATTTTAGACCCGTTCATGGGGAGCGGGCAAACTGCAATTGCCGCGCTTAAGGCAGGCAGGCATTATATTGGATATGAGCTCAATCAGGAATACGTAAGCCTGGCGACTGACCGAATTCTAAGGGCTGCTGAATCGAGGTAAGGACACGCTACATTTCAACTTCATCCGGCAGCTCCCATTTCCCATCTCCGGGTTAGTAGCTTCGCAAGTTATAAGCGCTCACTTTCGAAATGCGTGGGGAGACCAAAATCCATTTTATCCATTCTTGTGTCAATATGTATCTTCTCTGAACGCCACACTTTGTTTAAAGTTGTTTGGAAAGAAAGTAACGCTGATGCCCGGCAGGAAAATCGTGTAATTCGCCGAAGACCTTATAGCCATGTTTTTTATAGAAGGTGGGTGCCTGAAAACTGAATGTATCCAGATATACGTTCTTTGCACCACGCCGACGCGCTTCAGCCTCAACAAGTGTCAAAAGGCGATGTCCATATCCGTGACCACGAAGCTCGTCTCTTATCCACATCAAATCTATATACAACCAATCCCAATATATGGCCGCGATCACACCTCCCACAATCTCCTGGTCAGGCGCACGAAGAACATAGCATAAGCGCTGAGACTTGTCATCACCTGCCTGTTGTTTGTTGTAATTCGTGATGCCTTCTCCAATGATCCCCCATGCAGATTGTGCAGGCTGATCATCGTAGACGATTTGATATTCTTCATCCATGTTATTCAGCTCCTTTGAGGTAAATTTCGACCCAATACACTATATTATAAAAGGGTCATGCAGGTATGTTTCAAGCGACATTCTTGGAAGCATCAGGTTGGTTAGATAGCTGGTCTTATTTCCCAATGATAAGGTATAAACCTTTAGGTGTTTGATGCTAATGACAAAGGCTCGGCTTACCATGTGGCGTTGGTTTTTAGTACTGCTTTTGGTGTTCATTCTGGTCATGGCTTACTTTGCATATCCATGGCTGCGCACCCGGGTCGGGCGGATGCAGCGTTTGAGTGAATGGTTGCATGACCCTTCAGCTCATGCAGGTTGGGCGGTACAGGCGGGTGAACGCTGTGGGGAGGTACCATTTAGCCTGCCCACCAATGGTTATATAGGTTTTATCTGGGGGGATTCATTTAGCCTTGGGCACCAGCATCAAGGCATCGATATCTTCGGCGGTGATGTACCAGGCAAAACGCCGGTGCTTACCGCTTATTCTGGTTACCTCACCCGATTACCCGAATGGAAATCGACAGTCATCATTCGTATTCCTTCCGATCCACTTAATTCAAGCCGCCAGATTTGGACCTATTACACCCATATGGCGAATAAAAATGGCACCTCGTACATCTCTCCTGGGTTTCCACCCGGCACAAGTGAAGTATTCGTGGAGGCGGGCACATTCCTTGGTTACCAGGGAGATTATTCTGGTGACCCTGGTAACCCGGTGGGTGTTCATTTACACTTTTCTATAGTTTTAGACGATGGTCAGGGTAGCTTCCGCAACGAGCTTGAGATCGATAACACGCTTGATCCCTCACCCTACCTGGGTCTCTCACTTAACGCCAGCCAAAATACGGGAGGAATTGTGATCTGTACATCTCAGGTAGATACTCACTAAGCGTGGATAGATAAGTTTAATATCAATGCTCTAAATAAAGTAATGGAGAGGGTGTATGACCGAATTTGTTGGCAAAGTGGTATTGATCACCGGCGCGGGTAGGGGTTTAGGGCGGGAAATCGCCCTGGCTTTTTCCTCCCTGGGTGCGGTTGTGGCTGCCAATGACATCAACCCCATCAATTTGGATGAAACGGTCGCCCAAATACTGCAAGCTGGTGGCAATGCCAAAGCTTACGTTTTTGATGTCGCCAAGCGCATGCCGATTGAAGGCATGCTGACCCAGGTGTTGGATCATTTTGGTCGCATTGATATCCTGGTTAATCATGCGTCTGTAGAGCCAGATGCCTCCCTCCTGGATATGGACGAGTGGGAATTTCATCGCACGCTGGATGTAAATCTGGGTGGACCATTCTTCTGCATGCAGCAGGTTGGGCGAGTCATGCGACAACAGGGGGATGGTGTGATGGTCAATATTATCTCTACCCCCGGTAAGGGACTTGCCCCAAAGGGTCGCGCTGCTCATTTTGCCAGTCAGGCAGGTTTGCTTGGTCTGACACGTGAGGCAGCGCATGAGCTTATTGCTTACAATATCCGCGTAAATGCCGTCTGCACTGGTTCAATTGATATGGAGCTATTCCATGCACAGGATTGTGGAGCCCCTTCTCTTCATCAGTGGCTGGAATCAGTTCCCAATGTGCGGTTGGGAGACCATCCCGATCTGGTCGGACTGGTGCTGTTTTTGTGCTCTAAAGCGGTCTCCTCCCTGACCGGGCAGATATTGTCCATCAACCTGGGGAAATAAGGATGGAGGAGGGAGGTCGTGCTTGGAAGAACTAGATGCTTACCGCCATGGTTTGGTATCAGCATTGGAGGGTGTGGTCTCTGAGCTGTCTAAAATAGTGGCTGGCGTACCCTCCAATGCCTGGCAGCATTCGATGGGTCGGGAGGCACACACTCCCCATTACCTCCTGGCGCACTTATTGGAGCTTGAAACGCAGATATTTGGCTTTCAGTTGCAGCGTATCCTGGAAGAAGACACCCCTTTGTTGCCTCCCTTTGATGATAAAACCTGGATGACAGGCCCTTACGACCCGGGGAAACCAGCCGAGGTGATGCTTGAAGAATTTTCACACCTTCGCAAGCAGCAGGTTCACTGGCTGGAGGATTTACCCCCTGAGGTTTGGAGCCGCACTGCCAGACATCCATGCTGGGGTGTGCACACTTTGCAGTGGTGGGTGGAGCTACAACTGGATTATTCCCTCCAGCATTTAAAACAGTTGGCTGCCTATCCTGGCATGTGACTTTCCAAAATGACATATAATATTAAGCATTCAGACCCCTGATTTTCTCCAGCTTCTCGACATGCGAGGGTATATGACCACTACTTATGAAACCATACTGACCGAGACCCGCGAGCGCGTTGGCCTTATGCGTATCAACCGACCCAAAGCGCGGAATGCGCTCAATAGTACCGTGTTGCATGAGTTGGCTGAAGCGTTGGAATCTTTTGATAATGATCCTGGGGTAGGCGCAATGGTCATCACCGGCGATGATATCGCTTTTGCTGCAGGGGCGGATATCAAAGAAATGGCAGATGCAACCGCCGTGCACATGCTTACCCGCAGCCATATCCCCCAATTTGATCGTTTGCGAGCTATCCATAAGCCGGTCATCGCCGCAGTATCGGGTTGGTGTTTGGGGGGTGGTAATGAGCTGGCGATGGCGTGTGACTTGATCATTGCCTCCGAAACAGCTCGCTTTGGTCAGCCGGAGATCAATATTGGGGTGATCCCCGGCGCGGGTGGAACACAGCGCCTGACCCGAGCAGTGGGTAAAGCCCTGGCAATGGAAATGGTGCTGAACAACCGCACCCTCAGCGCTGAAGAAGCCCGCAATTTTGGCCTGGTCAACCGGGTGGTTCCTGTTGAGCGCTACCTGGATGAAGCTTTGCAGCTTGCAGCTGAAATTGCCGCCCGTGCCCCATTGGCTGTACGTCTTGGAAAAGAAGCAGTCAACCATGCCTTTGAATCCTTCTTAAGTGATGGGCTGGCAGATGAACGGCGTGCTTTCTATCTGCTCTTTGCTTCCCAAGATCAGAAAGAGGGTATGCAGGCATTTGTGGAAAAGCGAAAGGCAACCTGGAAGGGAGAATGACCGGTCGTGTTGACCTTTCGTGATTTCATTACCGGACTTCGAAGGCTGGATATTGACCGCTCCCAGCCTGTGATTGTACATGCTTCACTCTCAGCGTTTGGAGAAGTCCATGGGGGTGCTGAAACAATTTTAGGCGCTCTCTGGTCATCGTTTGAGACCCTTGTCATGCCTGTCTTTACGTATAAAACGATGCTCATACCTGAGGTGGGTCCTCCAGATAACGCCATTTCATATGGAAGCGGGAAAGATGCCAACAGGATGGCGGAACTCTACCACCCGGACATGCCAGCCGATTCAATGATGGGAGTGGTGGCAGAAGCCTTGCGTACTCATCCCAAGGCAGAGCGCTCAATTCACCCCATTCTCTCCTTCGCGGGTATCAACGCAAAACAAATCCTGGATTCCCAGACTCTCCAGGCTCCTCTCCACCCAATCCGGACACTCATCGATGAAGAAGGCTGGGTTCTGCTCATGGGCGTGGACCAGACCGTCAATACAAGTATCCATTACGGTGAGCAGCTTGCGGGGCGAAAGCAGCTCATCCGTTGGGCTTTGACATCCCAGGGAGTGGTGCCCTGTCAGGGTTTTCCAGGTTGTTCAGACGGTTTCGAAGACATTACCCCCCACCTGGAAGTGGTTAGCCGCAGTGTCAGGTTGGGAGAAGGGGTAATTCAGGCCATCCCGGTGGTTAATTTGGTGGGTGTGGTCTGCGGAATGCTTAAAGAAAATCCTTTAGCCCTGTTATGTGAGCGTGAGGATTGCGAGCGTTGCAACGCAGTCAGAGCATCCGTTTCCACACCAGACTAATCAAAACCAAAGCCAGCAGAAAACCAATCTTTATCCAAAAAAGCCAGGCAGGTGGCTCCCCGAGGGCTGCCTGCCAGATGGCATTGGGCAGGTCAGGGACCAGCAAGACCGCAATCCATATCACAAACTGTTCATTGATTTCCTGACTGCTTCGATCGTTCTGGCAATCACTTCCTCGGTGTGAGCGGTGGAAATAAACCCGGCTTCGAATTGGGAGGGCGCCAGGTACACACCGTTTTCCAACATTTTCCTAAAGAATGTGCCGAAGCGAGCCGTATCAGCGCCCTTAACAGTATTCCAATCGGATGGTTCGGTCTGGCTAAAGAAAGTGGTGAACATTGTCCCAACCCGCGTCTGGCGAACAGGTATGCCTGTCTCCTGGGCTGCCTGGGCGATCCCATTTTCCAGGCTGTGGGCTGCCGCATCCAGTTTTTCCCACGTTCCCGGGACCCTCAGGAGCTTCAGCGTGGCAATTCCGGCGCTCATGGCAAGCGGGTTGCCGGCTAAAGTGCCTGCCTGGTACATCTGTCCTGCCGGCGCAACCATTTGCATGATCTCACGCTTACCACCATATGCGCCCACTGGCAATCCACCACCAATCACTTTGCCAAGCGTGGTCAGGTCTGGAACGATATGATAAAGTGCCTGTGCCCCGCTGGGATGGACTCTGAATCCCGTCATCACTTCATCGAAGATCAATACAGCCGTATGCTGGCTTGTCAGCTCCCTTAACCCTTCCAAAAATCCCGGTCTGGGTGGAACCACGCCCATATTTCCTGCAACTGGCTCGACAATAACCGCCGCGATCTGCCCAGGATATTTTCTAAACAAAGCCTCCACCGAGTCACAGTCATTGTAACTTGCCACCAGGGTATCCGCGGCAGTGGCTGCCGGTACGCCTGGGGAATCAGGCAGACCCAGCGTAGCCACCCCGGAACCTGCCTGGACGAGCAGCATGTCGGCATGCCCATGGTAACAGCCCTCGAACTTGATGATCTTATCCCGCTTCGTGTACGCCCGTGCCAGGCGCAGTGCTGACATGGTGGCTTCGGTGCCTGAGTTAACAAAACGGATCATTTCAATGTTTGGCATGCACTCCATGATGTTGCGCGCCAGTTCAATTTCCAACCAGCTTGGTGCCCCAAAAGACGTTCCCAGGCTTGCAGTCTCCTGAATTGCTTTGACCACCTCCGGATGGGCATGACCTGCGATGAGCGGTCCCCAGGAAAGCACATAATCGATATAACGGTTTCCATCAACATCGAAAAGATACGGTCCTTCGCCTCGTTGGATGAATAATGGCTGGCCTCCCACTGCCCTGAACGCCCTCACAGGCGAATCCACCCCTCCAGGGAGGAGTTTTTGTGCTTCCTGAAACATTGCTATAGAATTTCGAATATCCATGAACTCTCCACAGTTTTGCCTGGTCTGCTGTAACAAGATGCTAATGTACTTCAATGTTCTGACTGATGAGCTGGGGCACTAGCGTTTCTACTGCCACCTCGCCTGAATGGATGCAATCCGGGATACCGATCCCGTGATAACCATTACCAGCCAGTTTAAGCGTGGGGTATTTGTCGAGACGCTTTGAGATTTTGGCTAATTTTTCCGGATGGCCAAGATTGTATTGTGGCATCGAGTTTTCCCACAGGAATGTCCT
>Ga0154899_1014_pt2 | contig 32371 bp, 23 predicted proteins | sample Rifle2008BG19ft_FD_105871 | JGI IMG/M metagenome (GOLD analysis project Ga0154899, IMG submission 105871) | Chloroflexi bacterium RBG_19FT_COMBO_50_10 | reverse complement strand
ATGACAACCGGTGCTTCCAGGGTACCATACGGTGATTCAACCTGCACTACGTCATTGTCGCTTACACCCAGTGAGGCGGCTGTTTTGGGATTTATTTCCACCCACGTCCCCCACTGAACGGTGGTCATTGGGTCGGGCGTTTCTTGCAACCAGGGTAGATTTGCGCCACGCCCATCAGATAGTACGATCGAAGAATAGGGATACAGGTAAAATGGGTAGTCTTCTGGATCCCCTTCGAATTGAGGCTCAGATATTTGCAGGGGCTTCTGCTCAACTTCGGTTAATTCGGGTTCAATGCGGATCTTCTTTTTAGACCACCAGCCACCATACTGCCGCCAAAGGGCCCAAAAGCCGAATGGAGTTCGGGCGTCATAAACGCCGAGGCTGGAGTTGTACAGCTCCCCGACCGTCTCTTCCAGGTAGGAAGCTTCATCCGTCCAGGGAAGAGCCTCGGCAGGCTTGCCTCCCAATCGAGCAGCCAGCTCAATCAGGACGTTGGCAGTGGAGAGCGTATCGTACAGCGGACGCACAACCGGCTGTTGGCTGCTGACCACCGGCCGGTCCGCGCCTGGTGAGGGCACCTGGAAGCCCCAGGATTCTAGGTAGGTATGGTCGGGCAGGATCAGGTCTGCCCGCACGGCTGTTTCATCCACAAACGGGCTGAAGGAGACGACATACGGCACACGGGCGATGGCCTCGGCGAAACCAGCCGCAGCCGGCAGCTCGTACATTGGGTTTGCCCCATGAACGAGCAACAGGTCGATCTTACCAGCTTTCATTCGTTCGATTAGATCCATCACTTCATCGAACGTATTGACTGGCGTAGTCTGCTGTAACAAGGCAGTTGGTCCCGGGTTTGTTAGGAACACGCCACCCTCGCGGCCAACCTGTGCAGTAACTAGATTCAACGCCTGCACAGCCAGCATGCTGGAAAAACCGTTACGCTGCCCAGCCAGATATCCACCTGGGATGGCCACTGCTCGATCGGCGTCGGCAAATGCAATTGCCAGACGACGTAAGGTTTCAACAGGCACATCGCTTACGGAGGCCATCTCGCGCACGTCAACGTTCTGGTATAGAACCGCTTGAGAACGATGGTTGCCGACATGTCCAAGCCTCTCCTCAACGATGATACGACCAATGGCCAGGGCTACGAACCCCTCAGTCCCAGGCCGTACCGGGACCCACTCGTCGGCTGAAGCTGCTGTCGATGAGAGGCGCGCCTCAAACTGAACGAAAAGCCCTTGTCTGCCTATCCTTCCCTGGCGCATGGCACCATAGGCAGCACTTTGAGCCACTGGAGACATCCAGGTCTCGAGGAAATTTGCCCCAAAAGAAAGGACCGCATCCGACTGGGAGAGATCATATACCGGTAGTTCCGGCGCTCCGAAAAAAGCCTGGGATAGCTGCGAGGTGGCACTGCGACCCTCCAGCGCTGATTGCAGATCATAGATGACCGGTGGAGGCGCCCCAAGCGCCTCGAGCAAATGAGTAGTCAGCTGATATAAATGGCTGGGCATAAGCCCGCCGAAAAATGCCAAACGTTCCATGCTGCTTAAAGCAGCGATCTTACCGCTTAACAAATCCAACGCCTCAGACCAGTAAAGGGGCTCAAACTGGCGTGAATCGCGACCCCCACTTTGGCGAACAGCGTTCTTCAGCCGGTCCGGGTTGTACAAAACTTGTAAACCGGCCTGCCCTCGGGCGCATAGCTTTCCCCGATTGAGCGGATGCAGGGGATTCCCCTCAATCTTCTTGGCCCGCCCGTTAATCGTGCGTACTACAATCCCACATCCAGCAGGGCACTGGCGGCAGGTGCTGGCATACCATGTAGCCTGTCCGGGAAGTTCTTCCTCCGGGGGATGGACAAATGGCTCAATAATAATCTTTCGGACAGCTGGAGCGAGACCGGTGGCTATGGTTGCTCCAGCAGCAATCTTGAGAAATCCTTGGCGCGTGAGTGATTTTGGCATGGTCTTTTTGAGTCTGGAAAACAAAGAGTTGGTGTTTAGAGTTTCCTCATCCCGGTTTATTTATGGCATGTCAGGCAGTCGGTCAGGCGTGAAACCTTCTGTTCTTCTTGCTTCACATGGCAATCCAGGCACCAGCCCATGTCCATCCTCTCTACGGGTCGTACGACCGTCATTCGGCCGACGTCACCATGGCAGGTTTCACAATTCTCGCCTGCCCTCAGGTGAGCTTGATGACTGAAGTAAACAAATTCCGGCTGCCTGGTTACGGCTACCCAAGGGATTGGCTCGTTGCGCTCCCAATAGCCGGCTAAAGACTGGACAGCGCTGTTGTCGGTCGCAATGATGGTATGGCAGCCCATGCATTTCTGCACGGAGGGTATGCCAGCTATGTCTGAGCGCAGGGCACTGGAGTGGCAGAACAAACATTGCACGCCGGCCTCCACGTGAGCCTGGTGGTTATATGCCACGGGCTGCCTTGGGGCTGCCCGGACTTGGGACTGGGTTAAAAGAACCCCGGATAAGAGCAGGATCAAAAAGATTAATAACCAGCGACGATACATATCGGTCTCAAGAGTGATTAATAAAGGTGCAGGTCGGAGAGGCTTTCCTCTCCGACCTGCGGTTGTGTATCTTGTTGTTAATTTATGGTGCCACGACAGGTAAAGTTTGAGCGAAGGCCAGTATATCCAGTAAATCGTCCATACTCAAGCCTCCGTCCATGGCGGCTGGCATGGCTGTGCCAGGTTGACCATTGCGAACCTTATGGAGAAACTCCCATGGGTTGTCAAGTGCGATTGTGCCGACAAACTCAGGCTCCTCGGCACTTCCGAAGTTGAGCAGGCGCCCATCTTCGCCATGGCAGGCTGAACAGCCGGCAAAAAGCTCACTCCCATGGGCAGCATCACCACCGACTGGGGTCTTGGTTGCCGCGTCAATCATGGATGTGACGTCAACCAATCCCGATTGGAGGAAAGCTGCGAGATCATTGACTGCATCATCACCCATGGCTGAAAAGTTATGATCAGGGTTGGTATCCCCGGATAAGATTGCTACAATCTCATCAACGGTTTTTGATTCAGCTCCAAATACACCCGTGAAACCGGTGAAGTGGGAACCTGAGCCATAAGCACCATCGGCTCCTTTGTAATCCCATCCGTGGCATTCTTTACAGCGCCACGTATCAGTTCCACTCCGGGTGTTCGTGGTTTGAGAAGCCCACAATGGTTGGTCCCCAGTGGGTTCTCCAACGCCGGCTTCTTTCCACCAGTTGTCATACAATCTGCCACCACGAGAGACTGAGCTTGAAGAGGTTTGTCCTGCTTCCCCGATTGGAATTGCGCCCGGAATCGGTAGAGACTCTGGATTAGGTACGCCCTTCTCGTTGACGTCGACCTTTTCCGTGAGGAGTTCCCACTCGCCTTCGTAATTCACATTATGACAGGTGAAGCAGTTGCCTCCATAATGGAGTTTAAAATACTGGCTGTTCATATGGGCTGGGTGGACAATGTCGCGCAGCGACAGGGGTGCAACCACACCCATGCCAGCCCGTGCTCCAGTACCCGCTGCATGGCATTGCAGACAAACCGTTACTTTAACATCATCTGTGGGTCCAATGGGAGTCCCATCCGGTGCCACCGTGGGGTGCTCTCCTCCACGCACTTCAGCACGCTCGTGCGCTTCGAAAGGTAGTGTATACCTGCCAGTCTCCGGATCAACAAGCACATGGCAGGCTGGGCATCCGCGCCGTACCTCATCCAGAACAGGAAACTGGATCGCAGCTAAATTGGCTGCCGTATCGAGTGCTTGAGTTTGGGTTACGGTAAGCCCCGTCCCCCCAGTCCCTTCAGAACCGGCAGGTCCTGCAGGACCCTGTGGACCCTGCGGCCCTTGTGGTCCAGCAGCTCCAGCACAAGCGGCAACAAATAGAACACCGAACAACAGCATGGTAATGAGAATTATTATCTTTTTGGACATTTCACTCTCTCCTTGTATATTGATATTTCAACATCATTGGCGATTTTTCTTTAGAGCATCTCTCCATTTACTCTCCTCTGCCCCTGGATATTGGCTGCTGCATTAATCTGTAACCTGTTAGTGTTTGTATGATTGAATTCTGTGGCTGCACCTACGCAAACAATGCCGGAAAGATAAAACAATACACCCCTAGATACGTGAAAGGTGGTTCTGGCCAAATCACGAGCATACGCTAACATGATCATTTTTCTTTTCTGTTCCCGTTTAGCTCCCCCTAATCTTAGTGATAGATGTCGCATTTGGGTATCGTATTTTTCGCCAATGAAAATAAAGAAAACGCCAATCACATTGGCGTTTTCCTCTAGTAATTTGGTGTTTATGGAATCAGCTTTCCCGAGTGTTATTCATCCTGGATAAGTCCACGCTGGCGAGCATATTGAATCAGCTCATGTCGACTGTTTAAGCCAAGTTTGGACATAATATTGCTTCGATGTGAGTGGACAGTGCTGGGACTGATCACCAATTTTTCAGCAATTTCTTTAGAGCTGAAGCCTTCGCTCAATAAGCGCAAAATCTCAGTCTCGCGAGAGCTCAGGGATGATCCAGATTCCTCACTCCACTGGATAAAATTGAGGTAATCTTTTACTAACTTCTGAGCCATCGTTGGGTAAAGAAAGACCTCACCTCGCCCAACCACCCGGACAGCCCTGATCAAGTCGCTGGTTTCAGCGCCTTTGAGGATATAGCCCGATGCACCAGATTTGAGCATCTCGAAGAAGTATTCATCTGAGCGGTGCATGGTCAGCACAAGCACTTTAATCTGAGGCCAACGCTCCTTGATCTGTCGGGTTGCCTCCAGTCCGTCCATGCCCGGCATGGCAATATCCATCAAAACCACATCGGGGAGTTGTTTTTGGATCAAATTGAGAGCCTCGACGCCGTCCAGGGCCTCCCCAACCACATCAATGTCCGCTTCGGCTTCCAACAACAGGCGCAATCCGGAACGAACGATGGGGTGGTCGTCAGCAATAAGCACGCGAATTCGATCACTCATAATCTTCTTTCCTCAATGGAATGAGAATTTTTATGCGGGTACCTTCCCCCGCCCGGGAAATGATGTCCATGCTACCGCCACATTGCGCTAATCTTTCTTGCATACCCAATAAACCGAGTCCATGCGGATTGTCCACTCCCCTCTCGATACTCTCAAGGTTAAAACCGCACCCGTTATCCACAATTTCACCCTCAAATAAACCATCTTGCCTGGCAAGGGTGATCTTTACCTGATCAGCACGCGAATGTTTAATGACATTGCTCAACGCCTCTTGGAAAACGCGGTAAAGTGCTGTCTCGATCGTGGAAGGAAGTCGTTTGATCAATTTGGATGAATCCATCCTGAACGTGATCCCGCACCCATCGAGCACTCTCTCAGCAAGAGAAGCCAAAGCATTTGCCAGTCCCAGATCATCCAGCACGGATGGACGCAAAGCAAGGATAAGCTCATACATCTGTTCCGTGGTTTTACCGATCAGCTCACGGGTAAGGAATAATTGCTTGAGGGCGCGTTCCGGATCAGAATTGATGAATCGTTCTATCACCTCAGAATGCAACGCTAACCCACTCAAGGATTGACCCAGCTCATCGTGTATCTCTCGAGCCACACGCTTACGCTCATCCTCCTGGGCGGTGATCAATCGCCTAAGCAGCTCCTGATGATTCGCTGTCTGGTGACGCAGATCTTCAGAGAGTGCACGATTTTTTGACTCTTCGGTTTGTATTCGCTGGTCCATTTCATTAAATGCTACCTCCAGCTGACCGATTTCATCATTGCTGTCAAGTGACAGGCGCAGGTCTCGCCTCCCACTACCAAAACCAGTCAGGGCGCTTGCCACTCTTTCCAGCCTGCGGACCACCAGGCGTCCTATTACCAGATTTGCAAAGATAACAGAGACCAGAATTGTACTGCTCCCCCAAATCAGGTTTTCACGTAAGTCTGTAACAAAAGCTGCTTCGAATGGCTTTACAGAGATATCGGTGAGCAGCAATCCGATCAATCTCTGGTTTGGATCATGACATTGTGCGCAGGCTGGGCTGTTCACGATCGGTTGCATACTGCGGAATACACGCTGCCCGCCAGCATCGGTCACGACAATACCGCCCGGTCGTTCACTTGGCAGGAGACTGTGGCATTGCTGGCATGTGGGATCCTGATTGTCCAGTCGAACCCCGAGGCTCACCCCGTTTGGAGCAAAGATCACCCGGCCGGAGGTGTCCAAAATGGAAATAAAGCGAAAACTTTCGTTCTCACCAACCGTATCGAGTATTCTCTGCACCTCAGCGAAGTTTGATGTCTGCATCGAATGTCGCAAGGATTTCTCAATGACCTGTCCATTATATGAAGCCAGAAGGGAGAGTTGGTCCAACAGAACACTACGATGGCGGGTGTATTCAGAAAACATGAAGGCACATAGAATCAAAACCATAGGAATGATTATTCCTAAGGTAACTTTGGTGCGCAGACTGTAATTAATGGAATCAGGGAACAATCGTTTAAGGAAATGTTTTACCACGTCCACTTACCCAATACCTCGCTTAAAGTACCGATACTCATTCTGAACGGTTGGACAGGATCGATGCGGCATTTGAATCTGCCACAAGTTGCTCCGGTTTCAAACGATAATATGCCGAGATTATAACACCCCTTACATTCTTATTCTCTCCATTGATGATATGTTTCCTCCATTTCGCCTTAAAAAATGACTTATAATCTGAGCAGGAACATTTATCTTGGTGCAATACTCTCCAATTATTCTCCACACGAAGATCATTCCCCCACCCCGTAGCCCTCGCACGTTGCCGCGTCCACGTGTCAGCCGGATATTGCTCCAGTCCATGGATTATCGTTTAACCATCCTGCAGGCTGGTGCGGGGTATGGCAAGAGCACAGCCCTGGCAGAACTGGCAGGCGAGCTCCAACCATTGGTCTGGTATCAGGTTAACCAGGAGGATAATGACCCGCTGGTTTTCCTGCTGCACCTGTCCCATGCTTTTTTACGGGCATACCCCAAAATTCCAGAGCTCCCCATCCAACTCCTGAATGCATGGTATGGCACCCAGGGACCGCTTCCCTGGCGGTTGGTCATCGACCAGATCATCAATGCGTTGAGTTTATACCTGACGGAGCCAGCCCTGCTCATCCTTGATGATGCTCACCTGGTAACCGAGACAGGGGAGGTTGCTAACATCCTGGACCGTTTGATTGGACTGGCTCCCGGCAACCTGCATGTGCTGCTCTCCGGACGTCCAACCATCACCCTGCCAACACTCTCCCGCTGGCGCTCCCAGGGGGAAATGCTGCTCATTGATCAATCCTGCCTCACTTTTACTGCTGATGAGATTACCGCCCTGTTTTCAACCCAGTATAAGCTCGAATTGAGCACGGATGAGGTGGACGCGCTGCTCAACTATACAGAGGGCTGGGCAATTGCCCTGCAATTGATCTGGCAAAGCACCCGCCGCCAATCATCTTCAGCTTTGGATATTCCTCTACGCTGGCAGGCTGATTCCCTGGAAGCATTGTTCGAAATGCTGACCCACGAGATTTTCGAATGCCAGCCGGAAGATGTTCGCCAATTTCTCTTGATTACCTCGATCCTGCGCGAACTTTCTCATGAAGCATGCGATACGCTGCGTAAGGCTGCCGGGAATCCAGCCGGAGATTCCACATCCATGCTGGCCTACCTGCAGCGTCTGGACTTGTTCGTGGTTGAGACTGCTGGTGGCAGCCTGCGTTATCATCACGTCTTTCATAATTTTCTACGCCAGCAGGCCTCCATAGGGCAACGCCGCAAGTGGAATTGCCTGGCAGCCGATTATTTCAAGTCTAAAAACCAGCCTGAAGAAGCAATCTACCACCTGCTGGCTGCAGAAGCATGGAGCGAGGTGGCTGACCTGTTGGATGGTCATGCCTTGCCTTTACTGACTGCCGGTCGCCTGGATACCCTGTCTTCCTATCTGGATGCCCTTCCTCCCGAGACTCTGCACCAGCATCCTGTGCTGATATTCATGCTGGGTGAGCTTGCGCGCCTGCACAGCCGGTTTGACGAAGCCCTGGGTTGGTACCAGCAGGCAAAGACGATCTGGCGTGCTCATGGTCAGCAGGATGGTGTGGCGCGAGCTTTGCGTGGACAGGCACGCGTCTACCTCGATACCGTCAATCCTAGCAAGGCTGAGCAATTGCTCGAGGAGGCGATAAGATTAAGTGATGGCTTTGAGGACCGCGAGGCTCAGGTGCGCCTGTTCGAGCTCCTGGCGGAGAATAAGCTCAATGCAGGACGGGTGGATGATGCTGAACGCCTGCGAAAACGTGCCGAAGCCCTGCAAGCAGAAGGTCCATCGAACAACCAGTTGTGGTTCCGTGTCTTGTTGCGCACCGGGCGCCTGGAGGAAGCACGCCGTGGTCTGGAGTCACGTGCTGAGGCCGAACGCCTCGAACCCGTACAGACCCCGCGCGCACACCGTGAGACCCTGTTGATCCTGTCCCTGATCTATTCCTTTATGGGCCAGGGTGAAAAAGCCTACCAGGCTGCCCTTGAGGGTACACACCGCGGAGAGGAGTTACGTTCACCATTCATCACGGCAGTCGGGCACATGCGCCAGGGTCATGCACTGATGCTGCTAAATCATCCTGCACAACGGGCGGAAACATATACGCGTGCCCGCGAGCAATTCGAGAATAGTGTTGAGATTAGCCATTCGCTGGCTGTGCCGCGCTTGATGGTGGAGGCAGACTGGGGACTTTGCCGTATCTTTGGCTACCAGGGTGACCTCAGCAGAGCGCAGTTCCATGCACAGGAGGGGATCGAGATTGCCAACGCAGCTGGTGATGAGTGGATTGCGTCTCTGACCCGTCTGACCATGGGAGCCAGCCTGACCATGGCTGCTCGTTATGAGGCGGCTGAAGAATGGCTGAACCGCTCAGTGCTTGGTTTTCAGGAGTGCAGCGATCCATTTGGTCGTACCGCCGCGCGCCTTTGGTTATGTCTCGGCTGGTTAAAGCAAAAACAATTTACCAGGCTGGAGCAGCTCTTTCCGGAGGTCCTGGCGGACTGCCGCGCTGGGGGTTATGAGTTCCTGTTCACGCGCCCATCCCTGGTCGGTCCGCTGGATGAACGCATCCTTGTGCCACTGTTGATCATCGCCCGCCAGCAAGGTTGGGAAAGGTCTTTCACCAACGGATTACTTGAAAGTATGGGCCTGTCCGGGATCGAGCTGCATCCTGGTTACCGGTTGCGCATCCAGACCCTGGGGGGATTCCAGGTTTGGCGCGGTTCCGAACCGGTGCAGGCAAATAGCTGGCGGCGTGAAAAGTCGCGCCAATTGTTCCAGCTGTTGCTGACTCACCGCCAGTCCCCTCTGGACCGTGACCAGATCTGCGAACATCTCTGGCCAGAGGCTGACCCAAATATCGCCCATCGTAATTTCAAGAGTGCGCTTAACACCCTCTACCAGGTGCTGGAACCGGAACGCGACCCGGGTAGTGAATCGGCATTCATCTTGCGGGAAGGCAGCACATACGGGCTGCGTCCCAATGCGGATATCTGGCTGGATACAGAACAATTTGTTGGCGCCGTGCAGCAGGCTGGTAAAACCGCACACCCAAACCTGGAGCTTCTACAGCAAGCCATTCATGTTTACCAGGGAGAATACCTGCCCGATACACTCTACGAGACCTGGGCAGCCGAGGAACGGGAACGCCTGGCAGCCATCTACCTGGAAACATCTGACCGTTTGAGTGAATTGCTGCTTAAAAACAAACTCTACAACCAGGTCATTGACCTCTGTCAGGCTATCCTGGTCCAGGATGATTGCTGGGAGCGGGCTTATCGCCACCTGATGCTGGCATACTACCACCTGGGGGACCGAGGTCAGGTCGGGCGCAGCTACCAGCGCTGCGTACAGACGCTGCGGGAAGAATTGGATGTCGCTCCGTCCCCTGAAACATCAACCCTTTTCCAGGCATTGATCAAGGCAGGGTGACATGTAAATATTGTCGTGTCTCTTTGGGGGATTGTAACTCACTGGTGACCATCTTCTGTTATCCTGATGACAATGACAGCATTTCCACCCCCTAATATATCGTCGTTCGTCATCCGGTTTGTGGTCAGCAACCCTGCTGAACCTTCTCCCAACCAGCCAGTCTACCATGGTACCATCCGTCATATCCAGAGCGATGAAGAGTTGAATTTCAGCTCCTGGAAAGATGCCGAAGCTTTTATCCGCCGCTTTGTACCGCTTGAAGACGAGCGGACTTAGCACCTCATTTTTATCCCCTTTGAAATTATAAGATTGGAATCTCTTAAATCTTGGAAGGTGATATGAACCGTCACGTTAAAATCCTAGCCACCGGGAGCCATGTGCCAGAGCGCATTGTTACCAATGCAGAAGTGGATGCCCTGTTGGGTGAGTCTACGTCACAATGGCTTGTGGAGAATGTCGGTATTCGCCAGCGGCACTGGATGGCTCCCGGGGAAACCACCTCCGACCTGATCACCGCGGCATCCAAAAAAGCCCTGGAACGCGCAAGGCTTAAGCCTGAGGATTTGGACCTGATTATCGTTTCGACAGACACCCCCGATTACCTTTCGCCCTCGACATCGATCGTCGTTCAGTATAAGCTGGGCGCTAACAAAGCCGGGTGTTATGATGTCAACTCAGCCTGCGCAGGCTGGGTGATGGCTCTAGACCAGGGAGCGCGTTATCTGATGACTGAGCCTTCAATGAGATACATTCTCGTCGCCGGGGGGTACGGCATGAGCCGTTTTCTGGACTTTACCGACAAAAAAACCGCCAACCTGTTTGCGGATGGCGCCGGAGCAGTGGTGCTCGGGCTCAGTGAAAAACCTGGCTTTATCAGCAGCAATTTCCTGGCTGTGGGCGAGTTCCATGACGCCCTGGGAATATACACGGGTGGTGCTTTCCGACCATGCACACCAGAAAACCTGGCAACTTATGGCTCCCCCAAAGTCGAGTTTGTGCGCAAGTTCCCCAAGACTTTTAATACCGTGTACTGGCCCAAGCTGATGCAAGGGGCATTGGACAAGGGTGGTTTAACTTTTGATGATGTGGATCAATATTATTTCACCCAACTTAACCTGCGCACGATCGAGTATATGATGGATCTGCTAAAGCAGCCCATTGAAAAAACCCACTGGGTCATGGACAAATGGGGATACACGGGTTCCCCCTGTGTCGCCATGGCTCTGGATGATGCTATCGCCCAGGGAAAAGGTCCCAGGCATGGGGATGTGATCCTGTTTTGTGCCAGTGGAGGTGGGATTACCATGGGCTCGTCTTTATGGCGCTGGCAGGAGCAGGTTTAGCTGGAAGAAATGGAGTGAAGCATGTATATCGGTGATTACCTCGCACGGCGTGAGCTGTACAGCCCTGATAAACTGGCATTCATCGATGCAGGAAAAGACCCTGAGTGGCGTCTAACTTTCCGACAGGCTAACCAGCGCGCCAACCGGCTCGCAAACTGGTTAAAAGTCAAAGGAATTACTAAAGGTGACCGGGTAGCTATCCTGGCAAGAGATGGATACGAGCACCTGGATTCTTTTTTCGCCTGTGGAAAGCTGGGGGCGGTCCACACGGCTTTAAATTGGCGCCTCCACTGGCAGGAACTCCTGGATATCTTTCGCTATACCACACCCAGGCTGCTGATATTTTCGAATGATTTCAAAGATGGTGTCGAACAGCTGGCTTCCCGCTACCCGCTGTTGTTGCTGCATCTGGATGGTGAAGGGGTTGCCGGGAGTGTTAAATTTGAAGATGCCCTTCAATCCGCGCCCGCTTTGCCGGTTAGCATGGAGAAGCTCGAAGCGGAAGATACCGCTGCGTTGATCTTCACCGGCGGGACGACCGGTCTGCCCAAGGCAGCTGAAGTTTCGCACCGCATGATCGCCTGGAACACACTCAATACGGTCATCCACGATATCACTCACAATGATGTTTATTTGAATGTTTTTCCCATGTTTCACACGGGAGGCTTATTTGTCTACACCTTGCCGCAGGTGATCTTTGGCGGGACGACCATTCTCATCCGTCAATTCGATCCCGTTCAGGTGTTGGATTTGCTTGAGCGTGAACACGCCACCGTTTTTGCAGCCGTACCAACCATGTATCAGATGTTAACCCAGGCACCCAATTGGAAAAAAGCCAATCTGTCTTCCTTGCGTTTCTGCACATCGGGCGGAGCGCCTTTGCCTGTCTCGCTGGTTGAGAAATACACTGCCGAGAAGGGGATCCGCTTTAAGCAGGGTTTTGGTATGACGGAATTCGGCCCCGGAATATTTGCCCTGGCTCCCGAGGATGCCATTCGTAAGGCCGGCTCGATTGGTCGACCCAACTTCTTCGTAGATGCACAGATTGTTGATGATCAGAACAACTTCCTCGGACCGGATAAAGAAGGTGAGCTGATCCTGAAAGGGCCTTCCTATTGTTCGGGTTATTTCAATAACCCTGAAGCTACAGCAGAGGCGGTTGATGCGCGTGGTTATTTTCACACCGGGGATGTGGCGCGTTTTGATCCGGAAGGATATTTTTACATTGTCGACCGCATGAAGGATATGTTCATCAGTGGAGGAGAGAACGTATATCCGGCTGAGATCGAAAAGGCACTCTACCAGCACCCGGCAGTACACATGTGTGCTGTGATCGGTCTACCAGACCCGAAATGGGGCGAGGTAGGGATGGCATGCGTGGTGTTAAAACCAGGATTCACTGCCACCGAAGGTGAGCTGTTGGAGTTCATGGCAGACCACCTGGCAAGGTATAAGGTTCCCAGGTCGGTTTCCTTTTTGCCCGAGCTACCCATCTCGGCAGCCGGAAAAATCCTCAAGCGCGAGCTGAAACAGAGATTTGATGCCTGACGTGGTCTTGATATCATTGACCGTCCATTTGATTTCGATCAATGACATACCTTCCTGAGCAAGCAGGTACTTTTATGCCAAAATCACGTCCACTTCTGCGCGTGATTGAGTGGGGTGAAGGAGAGACCAGGGAAGTCACCCCTGGGTTTAAAGCACTGTAACTGCCTGGTAACAAGGATATGCTATTGTAGAAATACAGGACATGCCCAAAATTCATGTGAATGGCGTTGAGCTGTATTATGAGCTGCACGGCCCGGCAGAGAAGCCGGTGCTGGTGCTTAATAATGGCATCATTATGAATGCTGCCGGTAGTTGGGCTTTCCAGACTGAAACTCTCACCCGGCATTATCGTCTCTTGCTGTATGATTGCCGCGGACAAGGACAATCTGAACACCCGCCAATCGCCTATTCGATGGAACAACATGCTGACGATCTGGCAGCCCTGCTAACTGCACTGGGGATCGAGTCTGTGCATAATGCAGGCATATCCTACGGTGGGGAGGTCGTCCAGGCTTTTGTGCTCAAGTACCCTGAACGGGTCAGGAGCCTGATCCTGGCAGATACGGTCAGTGAGGTTGGATCGGCCTTGCGCACGATCATATCTTCCTGGCTGGACGCAGCCCGTAATGGTGATGCGGAAGCTTTCTTTAATGCAACCATTCCGTGGAATTTCTCAGCCCAGTTCATCGCTGCCAACCCGCGTTTGCTCAAGGATGCCAGGGGTCGCTACGATACCCTCGATTATCCTGCCGTGGTGCGCTTATGTGAATGCTTCCTGAATGTGGATTTCACCGCCCGTCTGGGAGAGATTAAAGCCCCCACTTGCATCCTGGTCGGTAGCTTGGACCTTTTGAAAGGTCCGGATTATGCTGCAATCCTCAAGCGCCATATCCCGCAGGCTGAGCTGCACATCTTGCCAGGAGCGGGGCATGCCTCCTGCTGGGAGCGTCCGCAGGAATTTAATAGTGTAATCCTGGGCTTTTTAGCTAAAAACACTTAGAACGGCAAGAAAGGACAAACGATGCAATTTAAAGATAATGTTGTTTTGGTCACCGGTGGGGCAGCAGGGATTGGTAAAGCCACCGCGCTACGTTTTGCTGAAGAAGGCGCCAAAGTCGTTATCTGCGATGTGGATGAAACTACCGGGCACGACACACTGAAGTTGCTTGGTTCGCAAGCCTCCTTCCATAAAGTGAATGTGACCTCCCGCCAGGATGTACAGAAATGGATTGACATAGTCATGGAAAGCCACGGTCGCATTGATGTGCTTGTCAACAATGCTGGAATCTTGCGGGATGGACAGCTGGTCAAGTTCAAGGAAGGTCAGCTGGTCGGTCAGATGTCTGAAGCGGACTTTGACCTGGTCATCGCAGTCAATTTAAAGGGTGTATTTAACTGCACCCAGGCAGTGGTTCCGGCGATGATCAAACAGGGTGGGGGTGCGATCCTGAATGCCACCTCCGTCGTCGGATTGGATGGCAATTTCGGTCAGACCAACTATGTAGCCACAAAATCAGGTGTGATCGGTATGACCAAGGTCTGGGCACGTGAGCTGGGCAGGTACAACATCCGCGTTAATGCGGTTGCACCCGGCTTTACGGCTACCGAAATGGTCAAGGCGATGCCGGAAAAGGTTTTGGACGGCATGAAAGCCCGGACTCCTCTGGGTCGTCTGGGTGAGCCGCGTGATATAGCCAATGCATACCTGTTCCTGGCATCCGCTGAAGCCTCTTTCATTACCGGGACAGTCCTGCGTGTGGATGGCGGGATCGTTGTCGGTACTTAATAGATTAACCTGATAAAAGATTGATCATGCACGCAACCGATCTGTTGAGCACGCGCGCCAGGCTTACGCCAGACCGCCAGGCATTGTACGATGTACATACCCGGCAGGTATATACTTACGCGGAGCTCAATCAACGCGCCAACCGGCTTGCCAATTTTCTGCGTGATAAGTATGGCCTCCAGAAAGGTGACCGGGTCTCCATCCTGGCGCATAATTGTTTGCCCTACGTTGACTTGCTCTTCGGGCTCGGGAAAATCGGTGCTGTCTTTGCGCCCTTGAATTGGCGCCTGACCGCCCGGGAATTGACATATATCATCCAGGATTGCCAGCCCAGGGTTCTGGTTTGCAGCCCTGAGTTTGCCCCGCTGCTTGAAGAAATCCGGAGAAATACGGATATTCAAGGGATCATTTCCATTGAAGATGCAAACATTCCAGGTGCGCAATCGTACGAAGAATTGATGGACCAGGCTTCCGCTACGGAGCCATTGTGCCCTGAATTGAGTCCGGATGATGCCTGCTGCATCCTGTATACCTCCGGAACCACGGGTCAACCCAAGGGGGCAGTCCTGCCTCATCGCCAGATTCTGTGGAATGCCATTAACACCGTGGTCTCATGGGGGTTAAGTGAAAGGGATATTTCCCCGATCCTGACACCCATGTTCCATTCGGGAGGGTTGTTCGTTTTCCTGACCCCCTTGTTCTATATAGGCGGAAAGATTATCCTGGTACGCAACTTTGAGCCTGAGCCGGCGCTTAAGCTCATCGTCGATAACAAATGTAGTGTCATCCTGGGTGTGCCGACCTTGTTCCAGATATGGATGAATTCACCCTATTTCAAAGAGGCGGATTTCAGCCATGTACATTTCTTCATCAGTGGTGGGGCACCTTGCCCGCCTTCTCTGATCCAGGCCTGGAGCCAATCAAAAGGGGTGGTCATGCGCCAGGGGTATGGATTGACCGAGGTAGGTGTGAACTGTTTTTCCATGACGGATGAGGACGCGCTGCGTAAAGCCGGGTCGGTCGGGAAACCGATCTTCCACAGCCGGATGCGACTGGTCGATTCCGATAACCGCGATGTAGCTGAGGGTGAGACGGGTGAGCTGCTCATCTCCGGACCGACCGTCTGCAGTGGGTACTGGAATAACGTTGAAGCAACCGAAAAAGCGCTCAAAGAAGGCTGGTTCCACACGGGTGATATGGCGCGCATGGATGAAGAAGGTTATTACTACATTATGGGGCGTTACAAGGATATGATCATCAGCGGAGGGGAGAATATTTACGCAGCCGAAGTGGAAACAGTCTTTCGCGAGCATCCCTCGGTGGCAGATGCGGCGCTGATCGGTCAACCGGATGAGAAATGGGGGGAAATCGGATTGGTGATCGTGGCACTCAAGCCGGAAGCCCGGGTATCGGATGATGATATGCTGGAATTCTGTCGGGGTCGCCTGGCAAAATATAAGATCCCCAAAAGAGTTGAGTTTATTCAATCCCTGCCGTACTCTCCATATGGCAAGGTGATAAAATCAGAGCTTCGTAAAATTTTTCTCGATGAATGACCTTTGAAAGCCGTGTGAGAAGGAGCAAGCATGCCAAAAATATCAGCGAATGGGATTAATATCCAATACGATGTCCAGGGCGAAGGCACACCCCTGGTCCTGATTGCCGGGTTGGGGTATCCTGCCTGGCAATGGCACCGCATGCTGCCTTACCTTGCCAGACATTTACAGGTGATTACGTTCGACAACCGTGGAGTTGGCGGAACCGATAAGCCGGCTGGACCATATACCGCCGGGCTACTGGCTGCTGATACAGCCGCGCTGCTGGATGCCTTGAACATCGAATCAGCCGTGGTGATGGGACATTCGATGGGTGGTTTCATTGCCCAGGAGCTTGCCCTGTCGTTCACCGGGAAAGTCAGCCAGCTTGTGTTAAGCTCAACCAATTTCGGTGGTCCGCATCATGTGCCAGTCACCCCGGGAGCCATGCTGGTGCTATCAGATGTAACCAGTGACCCGGTCACGCGTTTCAAAAATGGTCTGGTGGTCAGCACTGCTCCCGGCTTTGCCGATAAGCATCCGGAGATCATCCAGGAGTGGCTGGAATGGCGCATATCGAATCCGATCGACCTGGCCAGTTACCAGGCACAGATGGCTATCGGGCTGGGGTTGATATCGGAAGCAGCTTCGTTCGAGAACAGGCTACAACACATTCATGTCCCAACTTTGATCCTCTTTGGGGCTCACGACAAGGTGGTGCCGCCTGCCAACGCAGACCTGCTGGCTGCCAAAATTTCAAACAGTGAGGTGGTCATTCTTCCCGATGCGGGGCATTGGTTCCCAATAGAAGTCCCGGAAGCAGCTTCACAGGCTATAATTGATTTTGTGCAATAGGAGGTGTTATATATACGACGTTTTCATCAATTATCACGTGAGATTACCTGAATCTAAATTCATACTCTAGGAGGAGTAAAATGAAACTTTATAAAGTATTTAGTTTGATCATGGTTGCAAGTCTCTTGCTGGCAGCATGTGCACCAGCAGTGACGCAAGTTGCAACCGAAGCGCCCGCTGTTGTGCCGACCGAGGTACCACCCACGGCTGTGCCAACCGAGGTACCACCCACGGCTGTGCCGACCGAAGTGCCTACCGCTGCCCCGACTGAAATTCCGCCATTCACCTGTGCGGAACCAATCAAGATCGGTTTGATCACCGATGTGACCGGTGCCCTGGCGATTTACGGCGTCATGATTTTACGCTCATTCATGCTTGGCATGGAGTTCGCAACAGGTGCCCCCGGGTCCGCTGGGCCTGCCTTTGACTTTACCGCAACCCAACAGAACAACTTCATGCTGGGTGACTGTGAAATCCAGGTCTTTGTGCGTGATGACGCCAGTACCCCTGATACCACGGCTACCGTCGCACGCGAGCTGATCGATGTTGAAAAAGTCAATATTCTGGTGGGAACAGTTTCATCCGGTGCCACCGCCACTTTGCAGGGGATTGCCCTCGAAAACAAAATCCCCCTGATTGTGGCGCCCGCAGCCGCCAATGACATTACTGGTGTTAATTTCAATGAGTACACTTTCCGCACCAGCCGCAATAACTACCAGGATGCCATGAATGAATGTCTCTACCTGACCAAACAATATAAAACCTTCGTCCAGATTGCTCCTGATTACGCTTTTGGTCGTGGTTCGGCAGCCGCCTTCAGGGACGCCTGCACGCTTGGTGGAGGCAGTTTCTCCGCGGATGACATCTTTGCCCCACTCGATACTACCGATTTCACACCCTACATGGAGCAGGTTTTGAGCTCCGGGGCTGAATCCTATATCGTCACCTGGGCTGGTGGCGGCTTTGTGCCCTTGATGCAGGCAGCTACCGATCTGGGCGTATCTGAGCAAATGGCATTGGGCGCTACCTTCATCGATAATGTGCTTATGCCGATATGGTACGGTAATGCTGTTGGCAGCACGAACGGTATTCTTTACCATTACTCAGCGCCGAAGAACGCTGCCAATGATTTTCTCATGGCAGAGGACAAGGCACGCTACGGTGTGATGCCCGACCTGTTTGACGCCGATGGTATGAACGCAGCTATCCTGGCGATCGAAGCGATCAAAACCACCAATGGCGATGTCAATGGTGATGCACTGGTAGCCGTGATGGAAGGAATGACCTTTGAAGGTCCGAAAGGTACCGTCTACATCCGTCCCGAAGACCATGTTGCCATCCAGGATATGTTTATCCTGACCCTCGTGGATCTCACCGACCCGGACGCCAACTTCTACGAATATGTAGAGACTACCCGCCCCGAGCCGCCCTGCCTGTTACCCGAGACTTTGAAAGACCGCTGTGGCGACCTGCCGTATGGCAGCCTGGCTGCTGATCAATAAATTATCAATCGTTGTTAATGTGTTCCTGGGGGTCGCAAGACCCCTGGGAACCTTCTTAAACGAATCACATCCTGAGCAAACCGCAGAGCCACTCTTCATGAGAGACCCTGCGTTTTGCTTGGGCTGAACAATTCAATGCGGAATGTGCCATGGCGTCAGACATCATTTTTGAAACCATCAATCTTCGCAAGGAATTCGGGGCTCTGGTAGCTGTTGATAATGTCAATTTGAAAGTGCGCCGCAATACGCTGCATGCCATCATCGGACCCAACGGGGCAGGCAAGACCACATTCTTTAATTTGCTCAGCGGCAATCTCGAGCCAACCAGCGGTCAGGTGATTTTCAAAGGTAGGGATATCACCCATCAGCCTGACCATCGGACGATCCATTTTGGCATCGGGCGGTCATTCCAGATCACCAACATCTTTCCCAACCTGACAGTCTTTGAAAATATCCGTCTGGCGTGCCAGGCTCTCGGTAGGGATAATTTTAATTTCCTGCGTGACGCCATGCAATTCAAGCAATATGAGCAACGTACCTGGGAAGTCATCCAGCGTGTCGGGTTGAGTGAGCGGGCTTTTTCCCCTGCCCGGACCCTGCCGCATGGCGATCAACGCAAACTTGAGCTGGGCATGATCCTGGCGCCCGATCCGGATGTGCTGTTGCTTGATGAACCAACCGCTGGCATGGCTGCTGAACAAGTCCCTGAGCTGATCGCACTTATCCAGGAAATCCAGCTCGGTGGTAATAAGACCGTTATGCTTGTCGAACATAACATGAACGTAGTCATGAGTGTTTCAGATCAAATCACGGTCATGCACCAGGGACGCATCCTGGCGGAAGGTACGCCGTCTGAGATCACCGCCAATGCTGAGGTCCAGACTGCATACCTGGGTGGTTTGTATACGCTGAAGGGCTAACCCATGGATTATCTTCTCGAAGTTCAAGGCATTCATACTTTCATCGGTCAATACCATATCCTCCAGGGGGTGGATGTGCGTGTCCCCAGAAAGTCGATCACAGCCATCCTGGGGCGCAACGGGGCTGGTAAAACCACGACCCTTAAAAGCATTCTTGGACTCACCCCTCCAACGCAAGGTAAGGTGGTTTTTGATGGTCAGGAGATCCAGGGGATGCGTTCTTTCAATATCGCTTCCCTGGGGATTGGCTTTGTGCCGGAAAATCGCATCATCTTTCGCGACTTGAGTGTGGAAGAGAACTTAAAAATAGCCGAAAGAAAAAAAGGCGATTATGTCCGCAAACAGGACATGATCTTCACCCTGTTCCCTGATCTTAAGCGCCTGATAACACTTTCGGGGAATAATCTTTCCGGGGGACAACAACAAATGTTGGCGATCGCCCGCGCCCTGGTAGCCGATAACCATTTATTGTTGATTGACGAGCCGAGTGAAGGCCTGGCACCGGTCCTGATCGAAAGTTTGATGGAGGCCATTCGTAAGCTATCGGCTGAGACCACAATTGTGCTTGTTGAACAGAATTTCCTGGTTGCCAGCCAGCTGGCAGAATTTTATGCCATTATCGAAGAAGGGCGCTCGGTAAAAGATGGAAAAATGAGCGAGCTGGTAAATGACCATGCTACCATCCAAAAGTACCTTGGTGCGGCATGAAGGAATAGCGATGAAAGTATATTTCCGCAAAAACCTCCTTTTATGGGTCACATTGGCCGTTCTGACGCTTTTATTCATTTTTGCAGCCCGTGGCATGGCGACCAGGGATTGGGTGATCACTTTACTGCGCGGTCTTTCCGTTGGGTCAGTGACATTTCTGGTCGCTTCCGGTTTTTCACTGATCTTTGGCTTGCTGGATGTGCTTAACCTGGCCCATGGAACGCTTTTCATGATCGGCGCTTACATAGGCTGGACTGTATTCATCCGCCCGGATACATTCGTGGACCTGATCCCATTGTTGGCGCTGTTGAGCAGCGGTTTCCTTCTTTCAGAGTTGTGGGCTGAATTGGGCAAACGCTTGCCGTCCGGTCGTTGGACACGCTTGTTGCCATGGATGAGTCTGCTGCTGGCGGTGGGGTTGTTGGTGCTGGTGCTGCCTGGCTACCCGGTTACCGGATGGAATCTGAAGGTGTTTTCACAGACCCCCGGCACGTTTGCTTTCATGGCTGATCAAGGCTTGCTGGTATTGCCAGTCGCCAAAGCTTTTGAGCATCCTCCAGCCCTGGTTCTGTGTGGAATGCTTCTTGCCAGCCTGCTGGCAGCCTTTGGATTTTCCGCTTTTAAACGAAATACGATCCAGGCAGCCGGGTGGGTGAACTGGCGCCAGATTGCAGCCTTTGTCATTGTACTGGGGGTGGGCTTTACGGTCTTCTTTGCGAATGATGCCCTGACGAAATTTCTGACTGGCATCAATACTTCCTGGCTGTTTCTGATTGCCGTATTGACTGCCACCCTGAGCGGTGTTGCCTTGGGCGCGCTGATGGAATCGACCCTTATTCGACCGCTGTACTCACGCCCGATCTACCAGCTCATGTTGACGCTTGGCTTGAGTGCCATAGGCATCGAGGTTATACGCGCCATCTGGGGCAGACCGGAATTTACCATGCCCAAACCTGCCCTGTTCGGCGGTACCGGTGAAGGTTGCCCAGCCACTTCCCTGGGAGCCTGGTTACAGCACCAGTGCTCGACATTCCTGCTCATGGGTGGGCGTGTGCGGGTATATAACGAAATATTCATCCCACTGGTGGGTATTGTGGTACTCGTGGTTGTGTGGATCCTGCTTAAACGCTCTCGCCTGGGGATGATCATCCGGGCAGGCGTTCAAAATCGTGAAATGGTCGAAGCTCTGGGAATCAATGTCCGCAAAGCATTTACCCAGGTATTTGCCCTGGGAGTGGGGTTGGCAGCGCTGGGGGGTGTCCTGGCTGCCCCTTCGATGGGGCTTTCAAATACAATGGGAGAGAGCCTGATGATTAATGCACTCATCGCCCTGGCGATTGGAGGTTTGACAAGCTACCCGGGTGCTGCTCTCGGTTCTGTGTTGGTTGGATTGATCCAGCAAGTCATCATTAAATACGGTGCCATCGGCATCCCCATCCCATTTACTGAGATTGTGTTTAAACCCACACCTCCACTTGTCCCAGCTTCCACGGTGCTCTTGATGGTGATCATTTTGCTGATCCTGCCAAACGGCTTACTTGGGAGGAAGGAGTAACCGTGACTGAAAACAATACTGCCTATCGCAAACCGCAGGGGTTTCTTCGCCGAAACCAGGGCCTGTGGATCACGCTGGCTGTCCTGATTCTTCTTCCCTTTGTAATCGGCTTGTTCGAAGGTGCATCACCTTTGCAGGTTTGGACAAATGATAGCGGAATCTCCAAGTTCACCCAGGGATTGGCAATCGAAATTTTTATCCTGGCTTTGTATGCCCTGAGCTATGACCTCATCTTTGGCATTACCGGACTGCTATCGTTTGGACATTCGATGTTCTTTGCCACCGGCGCATACCTGACCGGGATCCTGCTAAAGAATTTTGATCTGCCTGTGGGGATTACTGTCTTGCTGGTTCTTGCAGCCTCTGCAGTGAATGCCCTTCTGTTTGGGATCGTGCTTCCGCGGGTCAAGGGGATTACTTTTGCACTGGTTACCCTTGGACTGGCTTCTGTTTTCCATATTGTGGTTATGTCGGGAGAATTGAAAGATTACACCGGTGCAGATGTGGGCTTGCAAGGGGTCGTCACACCGGCATTTATCAGCCCAGCCAACGAGCGTTTGCGTTTTTACTTCATCGCCCTGACCATCCTGATCCTGTTTTACCTGCTATACAAGCGGTTTGTCAGCTCACCAACCGGACGGGTGTGCATTGCCACTCGAGAGAATGAAGGCCGGGCGCGCATGTTGGGATACAACACATTCTATTTCAAGCTGGCAGCGTTGTTGCTTTCCTCAGCCACTGCAGCCCTGGCAGGAACATTACATGCGCTCTACCAGCCTATCGTCAGCCCCAATGTCGCCAGCCTGGGATTCACGGTTTCCGCCCTGTTGATCATCCTGATTGGTGGAGTGGGCACACTCAAAGGGGCATTGATCGGGGCTGCAGTCTATCGCTTGCTCGATTTTGGTCTGCGCCGTTATGTGGGTGAGAGCGCCAGCTTTATCAGCGGTGCGATCTATATCGCCATTGTGCTCTTCGTTCCGTATGGGATTGTTGGTACCTGGGCTTTAAAGTCGCCCCAGATCAAGCAGGGATGGACACGTCTGGTCGGGATGGTCAAGAAGTAACCGGTCATTTTCGCCTCTCTCATCCCGGGATCAGACAATATCAAGCCTTCCCGATTCATGGCGTCCTGTTTTGTCACCTGGTCGTTCACACCCTTCGTAGGTCTCCTTAAGACGGAAATAATTGCATAGAAGATCCATCCGCAATGAGGATGGATTACAATGGGTATGATTATAGGTATAAATATGACCTTAATTACCGGCAATAGACTTGTAATAAAAAGCGCGCTGATAGGGCCGATCCTTGGGTGGGTATTCATTTTCGTGGCTGTTGGGTGCAGCCGGCAACCAGTGAATAAAGCAGGAATAGAGCCAGGAGCAGTTATTTCCAACACCCTTGCACCCTCGCCGAGTAACACCCCGTCACCAACCCACACGCCTAATCCCACCAGCACAGCCCCGCCAACTGTTACTCCAACTGTGACGCCGACCCGCACGCCCACCCTGCACCCGATGAACATTCTGGCGGCGAGACAAACCTCCTCTCCCGGCAGTGCGATTACGATTGAAGAAACCCTGGAACCCGGCGCCAATTACTCCCGCTCCATCGCCTGGTACGAATCGGAAGGATTAAGGATCTATGGTTTGTTGACCGTGCCTGATGGTGAAATGCCCTCCACAGGTTGGCCGGCGATCGTGTTTAATCATGGGTATATCCCACCGGCGGAATACCGTACGACAGAACGTTATATCGCCTATGTGGACCAGCTGGCGCGCAACGGTTACGTCGTTTACCGCATCGATTACCGCGGTCATGACCGCTCGGAGGGCGACGCAAGTGGTGCGTATGGCAATCCAGGTTATACGATGGATGTTTTGAATGCTGTGTCATCCCTGCAAGCCTTTCCGCTGGTAGACCCGCAACGGATTGGCATGTGGGGACACTCCATGGGAGGATTCTTAACCTTGCGCGCCATGGTCATTTCCCCGCTTATCCGGGCTGGGGTGATTTGGGCAGGGGTGGTTGGGTCGTACCCGGACATGCTGTGTTGCTGGCGGCGAAGTCCGCCTGGAGCTCCAACCCCCACTCCGAATGTCAACTTCCGATCGGGCTGGCGGACACAGTGGCAGAATTTGTACGGTTCACCTGAGGAGAACCCTGATTTCTGGTTGGGGATTTCGGCGAATAATTATCTTGAAGATCTCTCCGGTCCAATCCAGCTCCATCACGGAACAGCAGATACCGAAGTACCGCTGCTATTTTCGCAAAATTTATTCCAACAAATCCAGCAAGCCGGTAAGGTGGTGGAATACTACGAATACCTGCAGGATAATCACAACCTGTCGAACTATTTCAACCTGGCGATGACCCGAACGCTACAATTCTTCGATAGATATCTAAAAGGTGATCAATGAATTAAGAGCCTATGGCTAGTCTCGGGTGGCACGCTGCACGGGATCCTGCTCCCACTCCCCGGTGATCTGAACCAAAACATCTAATCTGGAGTTGATAGACTCCAGGAGATGTGATGTGGGTTTACTTTTCAAGAAGCCACACCCCAATTCATATAATTTGGGGTGTGGCTTGTTCTATAAAAATTTTTTCCTGATTAATGGATCATAATTTTCCCGCTGCCTAATGGCGTAGTTGCTGGTGCGAATTCAGCATCACCCGGCTGGCTGTCGTATACCAGCGTGCCACTTGCCAGCTCCCAGATCTGGATGCGGAAGGAATCGCTACCATCCACAACGGTCAACATGAAGCTATATCCATCCACACCGTTGAACAACCCTGTGCCGCGTGCCCAGGCAGATTCGCCATCCACCACCAGCCAGTCAAATCCCGTCCCGACAAAATACAGACCAGCACTTTCGATCCTGTAGTCGACTGCACCGACGGGAAGTGGGTTATTCTTGACGTATTTAGCGTCAAAAGAGAATTCGCCTTTGCCAGTCAGCAATGGATCATCTGGGTAGGCGCCCGCCGGCGAGCTGATCCAGCCTCCGCCGGTTACAAACCCGTCATTCGGGTCATATACCGCTACAATCGCCTGGTCAGTTGCTGTGAGCCCACCAATATCCGTGGCTAGAACCCTGATGGTGTATATGCCCGCCATTGAACCAGCCAGATAAGTAGCATCCGCTCCTGGCGTCTCAAAAATCCCATCATCATCCAGATCCCAGGCATATACCAATGGTTCGCCTTCCGGGTCAAGTCCGACCGCACTGACCAGGACGGAATTGTTCACGCCAGTCGCATACGGCCCGCCGGCCTCGACAGTTGGAGGCAGGTTGAGCAAATCCAGCCCAACCACCACCGCATCGTGATCCGATGAACGGTAAGCGTTGGGTTCGTAGAGTGCTTCCTGTTCGAGCGGTTTGAAGCTGGTGTCATAATCCACGACATCTGATTCATCCGCATTGATGTGCCAATCCGTCACGCCCGTAACCTGGACTGCCATGCCCGCGTTCGCCAGGGCGTGATCCAGGTACCCGTTTTGTCCGTCGAAAACATAGGAATAGGCATAGAGACCCTGGTACTGGAAGATCAGGTTGGTGTAATCGTCGTCGGTGCCGGGCGTGTCATCCGGACCGGCAAGGATTGCATCGATTGGATCTTCCTGGGCATACGAGTTTAGATCACCCAGGATGATGAAGTCAGGATCACCGCTACCCGTTGGGTCAGTCGCCAGCCAATCCACCAGTGCCTGGGCGGCAGCCAAACGAGTCAGGTTGCAGTTGCCCTGCCCGTCGCCGATGTCGGGGTCACCATTGGCATTACAATCAGAACCCTTGGATTTGAGGTGGTTGACTACCACAGTGAAACGGGAACCGGTGCTGTTTTCTTTGAAAGTCTGCGCCAGCGTGGGACGGTTATAGTTATCCAGGAAGCGCGGATCAACTTCAGTGGTCAGAACCTGGAAATCGCCGACTGGTGTAACTTCTCCGGGACGGTAGATCAGCCCCACCTTGATGGCATCCGTGCCGATCGTACCGGTGTTGATATAGGCATAGGATCCAGCGCCGAAGATGGCGTTCAGTCCTGCCACGATGTCTGCGAGTGGTTCGACGCCGGTGGTGTTCTCCATCTCATTAAGGCCAATTACCGCAGCGTCCAGCCCAGCCAGAGCTGCCAGCAGCTTGGTGCGCTGGCGAGTGAACTCGTCCAGCTGGTCAAAATCTGCACCGCGGCATTCCACATTTTGTAACGGGCCACATTTATTATCCAGCGGATTGCCGGTCGGGTAGTCCAGCGTCAGGAAGTAGTTGAGTGTGTTCATGGCTGCAATTCGCAACCTGCCACCTACTGCTTCGGGAGCTGTTGGGCGCGGGTTGACCGCGGTATAGTCCGCCGGGCCAGTCGGCATAATGCGGTACAGGCTGAAATCATATCCAAGCACGCCTATTGCATTCTGCACAAGATCGCCACCGCGGAAGAGGTTGGTCAGGCTGAAGGGCTCACCATTCGGGTGACGTAGCGTGACGGGGTTCTGAGCGCTTTGAACATCATCCAGCGTGATACGGCGCAGGCTGTTCTGGAGGGCCAGATCGTTGGCAGGTACACCTGGCTCGACCACCGAGGTGGGGGTGTGCAGGCGGGATTGGCCTTCAAATGGCAGCCCCAACACGATTTCACCAAAGCGGTCGTAGTTGAAATACTCCGAGATCACCAGCGTCTGTGGAAAATTGACCAGCATGCCCTCGAAGCGCTCAGGGTAGTTCGCGTCTGCAAATGGCATGGTCACATCGACTGGGGTTACGCTGCTGCTACCGCAGTCGATAATATTGGCTGCCGGTACCGGGGAAGAGTTGCTGTTAGACCCGTTCAGTGTGGTCTGGTTGAAGCGTTCACGCGCATAACCGGTGACGCGTACTACCTCCCCTGCGCTGACAAAGTTATTACTGCTGGTATAAACGAAGATGCCATCTGAAGTGGCACCATCACCATCCCCTACCAGGTCTTGCAGATAAAAACCCGATTGACTGGCGCTGGTCTCGAAATCGCCCACGACCACGCCCTGGGTGGTGACAATACCCGTGATGGCAGCCGACATCCCGCTGCCCTGGATGCTGTAGATGTGCGTGAAATCCAACTCACATACACCCAAAGTGGTGAATGAGGCGGAAAAGTCTGCCACCATATTGTCAGGTGGATCGTCGGTATCTTGATCGGATACGGCCGTAGCAAAGACTGTAAGGGTGCAAATCTCTGAAAGGGAGAAATCCACACCTGGGTCGAGGGTGAAGTCCGTTGAATCACCGCTCAGGGTGAAAGTGTGTATACCGCTGGTCGTGCAAGTTAATTCGAAAGATGCTGAGGTCACATTCACCGGCTCGCTAAAAGTGGCGGTAAGGTTTGTATCCAGCAGGATGTTAGATGCACCATTGGCGGGGAAGGTGCTGGTGACAGATGGGGCTATGTCACCTTCACAATTTGCTATATGAACACCCAGACCGGTGAACGTATTAATGGCATAACCATCCCATTCGAGAGCCGGATCAAAACCATCGGATCCGTTGGGATCACCGGCGCAGATGGTATCCTTTCGCATCAGGGTATTATCCTGGGTGCTGGTCAATCCACTTCCCCATTCTGTGCCAGGGTCGAATCCAATCTGCCCAACTACATCCAGGATATCTGTGGCTTTCACCAACACCGCCGCGTCGTCGCCGTTAAACCATCCGGCTCCGTTTGTCTGATCTGCCTGAGCTAAAATGGCTGGATCAGCTAATGATTGGGCAACCACATACACATCTCCATTTGCTACTGACCCCACCAGGTTGATGGTCAAACCTGGGCTCGCACTGCCATTGAAATACATTTGGATTTTATATCCACCTGCAGCCAGGTCTATGGCTGCACCTGTACCGTTGTATATCTCCAGGGCTTTGTTATTGCTTGAGCCTTCGATATATTCAGAGAAAAACAGATCAGTTGGAGCTGCCGCCTGGGCTGTTTGTGAAGCAGGTGCCAGGTTGAGCGCCATTGCCAATAACATGGCGATTACAAGGAATGTGATTTGTCTTTTCATGATCTCTCCTCAATGATTTGGGTGATTGGGTTGAAACAATATTTTTATTTTCAATATCAGTTACTGGCAGAAAGATGGTGATATGGTTTTTATCAATTGGAGAATCAAATTTCCACAAATATCCCCTGATTGGAGCAACCATATCCAATCATAATTATAACAAATTGATGACGAAATCTTACTCTTTAATGTTTAATCGAAAATAGTAGGCCTGCTCTCCCTAAACGATTGAATCACCAGGGGTGAGTAAATGAGGGGCTCAACTAGGGGAGCAATATTTCTGGGGAATTACAGGGTATTTTTACGGTTAGTGTTTTCGTCAGCTGGATGGATACTCCAGTGGATGTGATAAAATTGTGCCACATTTTAAATAGGAGTAGATACATGATAGACCAACCTCAAGGAGAAAAGCCTGCTCTGACTGTGGTCATCCAGTCATGGTGGACTCCGGCACTGGCAGTGATTATGCTGGTGGTTGGATTGTTGGCAGGCTATTTCGGCCGTCCGCTGTTGAATAAAGGCTCAGATCCTGCTGGTGAAGTGGCTGCAGTAACCACACCGGTAGTGACTGCAGCGGAAGGTCAGGCTGCTGTGGCAACCACCGCAGTAGATCCGACCGTTGCTGCCATCAGCAACCAGCAACAGCTCATGGAATACCTGGTCAGCAACACCACCCGTTTTCAAGGAGACCCCAACGCCACGGTCACGATCATTGAATTTAGCGATTATCAATGACCCTACTGCGGGCGTTTCGCCGCTGACGCGGGTCGTCAGATCAAAACAACATACATAGATACAGGCAAGGTACGTTTTGGATATTTCAACTTTGCCTTCCTGGGCGATGAATCACGTTATGCAGCCGAAGCTGCAGAGTGCGCCGGAGATCAGGATGCCTATTGGGAATTTCATGATTACCTCTTTTCCCACCAGAGTGGTGAGAACCAGGGTGCGTTCAGCTATGAAAACCTGAAAGGCTTTGCTGCCGATATGGGTTTGGATACCGACACTTTCAACACCTGTCTTGACACAGGAAAATATACCCAGTTTGTCGTGGATCAAACCAATATGGCAAAGTCGCTGGGGGTACAATCCACACCCACATTTGCCGTCAACGGGCAGGCTGTGGTCGGGGCGCAGTCTTTCGATACCTTTAAGCAAACCATTGATGCACTTCTAGCCCCATAATTCAAGCGTAATTAAAAACAGCCGCGAGCAGACCTCAGTGCCTGCTCGCAGCTGTTTTATTGGCACACTTTATATCACCGCTGAGAATTCCTGATACAGCATCTCATTATATTGGAGATGGTTACTTCTAAAGCATATCTCATATAGCCCAGGTCATATTGCGGGGTAAAAATACCCGCCTTCCACGCATCTAACTTGGGGGTTGATCCAGACGTGAGGTACCCGGAAAACGGTTGATAATTAGCCGTCCGATAATGATCAGCAAGCTCTGCTCTCGGTCATGCAAGGGTTAACAGGTTGCTGAAATCCCGGGGGTGGTAAGCAATCCTTTATGGCTCGTCAATTTGTGTTTTATAAAGTGAAGATATATCAAACCCATCCGCTGATAACTGATTGGAAATAGCTTTCAGAATATCATCAACACCGTACAGGCTTTCTGGGGTGCATGGTGTCTTATATTCAGGTATGTCTCCAGAGGAGAGTTTTAAAGTTTTAAGATTCAACAAGTACCACTTTTGACATTCAATAACATTGATAAAGCCGAACTGGTAGAAAGGTGGATTCTTCAATTCTGGATCGAGGTACGGTTTTCCAGCCGAATTGTACTTATGAGGTTCGATGGTGCCTAAACTAAAAATGAGCCGGTGGCTATCCAGATTATTTTGGAGCAGAGACTCCCCGCTCATCCAGGTGGGTTTGGGCAAATCAAGGTAATCAAGGAGAGTCGGAGCGATATCCATATTTTTTATATTTGGATTGATCGTACCGGCAAACTGTCCTTCGGGAAAACGAATGATTAATGGGATCCGAGCCGCTACCGACCATCCCGGGTCATGATCCGTATAGATGATCAAGATGGTGTTATCGAACTGTCCGTTTGCTTGTAAATAATCAATCACCTCTCCAACATAGTGATCAAAAGATAAAATTGCATCATCATAAAAGTCGATCATCCAGGGTTGGTCTTGTTGCTCACCATTTGAGAAGACTCGCAACAATGGCGAGAATTCAGCTCCATGAGTACCCATTAAATGCATATGAACAAACAATGGTTTCCCAGGATTATCAAAGAGAGATAGCATTTGGTCGATCTTCTCTTGATCGCTGAGATTGTCAGCGGGCTTGGTAACTAAGGCGAATGAATTCTGCATTTTCCGAAAAAAGAAAATATGGAGGATTCGATCGGATATTCTTTCAATCAAGCTATCCAAGAAATATGCAGAATTGTCATAGCCTAGTTTTCGCACCATAGTCCCAAGTTTACCTTCCACTTCTGAGCGATTATTCACCCAATCATAGCCATTTTGCATATTAAAACTATATGCGTCAACGTAATAGCGAACGCCGAATTCTACTGTTTTGTATCCTTCGTACTTAAGAATTCCCGGTAAATGCTGAAAGGCATCGATGCCTTTCAGGATTTCAAAAGAGGATCCGACCCGCGTTGTGGATGGTAACTTGCTGGTCATCATGGAAACGACAGATCCGGCAGATTTACTTGAGTTCGGGAAGGCATTCTCTGCAATCAGCGAGCTTAGTGCCAGCTCTCGCAATCGCGGAGTCGTATCACGTGAGTAACCGTAAACCGATAGATTTTCTGCACTCAACCCATCACTTCCTAGAAAGATAATATTTGGGTATTCGGTAGCCTGCGTGCTTTCAGTTGTTGTTTTGATGGGCGTCGTTTTTTTATAATCCAGCTTGGTTAAAGCCAGACCAGTGGATATGACCAGGATTCCCAGAGAAAAGTAAAAAAGGTGTTTTGAAGTATTTTCTTTCGATGCCTTTTCTGCTTTTAATCCCATTGCCTTAAGCATTTGGATGTAAATGAAGATGAAGAGAAAAACAAAAAATAGCCTGTAAAATTCACGTAAGATTCCAGTAGAGGTGCTGATTCCAAACTTAAAAACTGTATAAGTAAAGTTGTCGATCATTAATAAAGCTAATATTAACAAGATTACGGTGGGGATAACCACACCGAGATATATGGTGATTCTCGAATGGCAAAGACCTATCATAATGAGGTCGAATCCGATGAAAACCGCTACTGCTGCCATGCTTAAGATAGATATAAACAAACTGGAAAGAAGAAAGATCTCGACCTTATCCCATATACTCATAATGCTCATGAAGGAGGGCATCGTGATAAGGAAAAGCCATTCCATAAAAACATAGAAAAATGATGCCAGGGTCGTGAACGTAAAGAGCTGTCTCCAAGAAACCACCCTGGCTTTGATCATCTGTTTCACCGAATCGGTATCAGGTCTGAACCATTGGCTGATTAGTTCAAAGAAGTCATCCAGGACCGTCAGGATGCCGACGGGTGACCGTACAAGAGTTTTGCGATGCTCGGGTATGATCAGAGCAAAATACAGAAAACAGATCAGGCCGGGTAAAAGGATGAACAGGTAAATGACGCCCAATGGACTTGAGATAAAACTCATTGGCAGGTAGATGGTATATTTTCTTCCATTCGTAATAGGATCGCTATTATCGGAAGATGAGAAGTAAATATAAGCTGACCCATCCGATACATTGCTTAGTGTATATGTGCTTTTCCCTGTTTCGATGACCGTCTTCCCATCGGCACGAGTTAGCTGGTCCTCATCTTCATACAGCAGCATACCCTGGGTTCGAAATATATGCAGGCTTGTTATCAGGTGATATCGATAGGCAAATCCAAAATCTGGTTTTAAATCCTGGTTATCAATCGTCTTCTTATAATAAAAAATTGATGCTCCTGGTTTGAGTGTAAAAAGAATGCAAATAGCCACCATAAAAATATAAATAAACGCCAGGAATCGATGGATGATGCTCTTCATCATTATTTAGCCCCTTGTATTACATTTTCCATTGCTTATTTTCCGGGTGATTTTAATAATAACCAATCAGACTGATACCGCATCAATATGTACCTTCTCCGTAGAGAGCACCACCAGCCCTGTAAAAATCAACCCGATGCCAAAAATCGCCAGGGCGGTTAACGCTTCATGCAGGAAGAACACGCCCAATACCCCGGCAGTTAAAGGTTCTCCAAGGGTAAGGGTGGCAGCCGTAGCAACGGGCACCAGGCGCAGCCCTCGGGCGAATAAGGTGTATGCCAGCGCTGCGGTGATCACACCCAGATGAAGAATGACCAGGAAACCTGCTGGTTGTGCCAGCCAGCGCAGGTCAGCACCGATGAGCAGTGGAAGGACAAACAGCGAGCCGGCACAGAATGTGACTGCCATGACCGCCTCGGGGGCGTGGTCTTCGATCAAACCCTTGCTGGCCGTGGTAAAAACTGCATAGGAACCACCGGCACAAATTGCCAGGAAGATGCCCAGCAGGTCGATATTTATTTTTTCACCGGCGGTGATCAATAGTGCGCCACCGATGATACCCAGGATGGTCGCGTACGCCCAACGGCGG
>Ga0154899_1029_pt2 | contig 47634 bp, 39 predicted proteins | sample Rifle2008BG19ft_FD_105871 | JGI IMG/M metagenome (GOLD analysis project Ga0154899, IMG submission 105871) | Chloroflexi bacterium RBG_19FT_COMBO_50_10 | reverse complement strand
TGTAGGTTGTAGCAATAATTCTCATAGAGTTCCAAATCGCTCCATCCGTACCCTGATTTCAGGGCTTCTAATCCAATCAGGACATTGACTGGAACGTTGGGACGTGAATCTTTGTCGGAGTATAATACTGCAAAGGATTCTTCATCGATCCGGCAGAAGAACTCTTTGTAGAAGGTGCCAGCCCAGGAGTTCTCAAGCCGTTTACGCTGTTTCTCTGGCAACTCACTGGCCGCACTTATAATAGCTGGTTGTAGGTGTTGGGTATTTTTTCTGAACATGGATTCATTATATTAACGATTTCCATTTTTGTGAATCCCTAAATACCTTTTTGCAGTGAAGTCTTACAATGTTTCCAACAACCCGTATACTACTCTAAGTCTGCGCAGTTAGTCAGCTGAGGTCACAAGCCGGCAATGTTTTGGGAAAGCAAAACTTTGCTCCGACCGCTTAACACAGGCAGAAATCAATGCGCTCAATCGCGGTTCGATTAAATTCCAAGGGTATAGCCCTTATGAACCTTTGTAGCTCATATTATTACGACCCGCGAAGGTCGAAACTCAGCGCAGGATAGCCGGCAAGTAGATTTGAGAATCTTCTTCCCACAGGAGCATGGAAATTGCTGCCTGGAGTGAGGCTGTCTGCATGGCGTAGATATCCGGATCTAAGACTCTGATTAATGCCGTGGAACCATATATGCGATCTTGAAAATCACGGTATGTCAGACGAAGGAAATACTCACCATCTCGTAAATGCAGCAGGTGAATAGCATTGGATATCCCTACAATCCGCCCATCCAGTGTCCATTTAACATCAGATACATCTGGAGTAGCACTCACACTCATATCCAGCGCCTCACCGCTTCGCAGCAAGGTCCTTCCAATCATCCCGCCATTCAGTGTGCTCCCTGGGATACCCCAAGCAGTCTTACTTTGCTCCAACCCGAGTTTAGGTGAAATATAAGCCGAGAGCAGCACTGCCAGCAGGAAGAGCGCCATTGGGAGTAATCTTTTATGTAGCATAGTCCGTCTCATCCCACGGTTAATTGGTCATCTCGATTGCTGTGATCGGACGGCAATCGTTCATTTGGCAGCCAAAAACTGATCCGTCTCCGCTCGGGCTATAATAAATCTGCAAAGTCTTTCCCAATGATTTTGCGGTCAGCAGAATACTCAAGACCCGGGCGGCATTCTTTGAGTCAGACGTCGGTGCGGCAAAATAGTAGATTCCACCCGGTGCTGGGAGAGTGCACAACACATGAACACGGGTAGAGAACGCGCCAATATAAGACGGAGTGCAAATATAGGTGTCTTCGGGGCTGTCTGAAGCCTGGACCACCGCCGGAACGGCTGCGGCAGCCTGAGCTATATCGAGCTGGCCGCCACCATTCCATAGATTTCCAGCCCAATGGGTCGCGAGTGTACCGATCATAATCCCAAACAATACAACTCCTGCGTAATAAAGGTATATTTTCCAAGTTATTTTTCCTGACATGATGTCCACCTCTTTAAGCCAATCAAGATTTTTAAAGAAACCCTTAGAATTCGGGTAAACTCTACCTGTATTATAAACTTTTATTCCATAGTGGCAATATCTGCAAATAAGCAAACCCGAAAGCTATGGAGTGGGGCTGAATAAAGGCTTCAGCTCTAGCGTATATGGGATGATAAAATATTGACCCCAATCACCTGGAATACCTCGCTTTGAATTGTACGCGGGTCTTCCGCGTGGATGGCACCCTCGTTTGATTATCGCTTGCCTCTGAATTAACACTTCTTTGGCAAAAGCTGAAAGCAAATTGCTGTCAGCTATCTGAATAATTAGTCACGATTGCCCCAAACCATAAATTATGCTACACTGTTAACAGTGATCCTATCCATCCTTGGAGGCAACCATGACTGATAAAATCCTGGTCGTCGATGACGATCCTGATACCGTCAAATTCATCAACATTATGTTGAGCCGCTTGGGTTACCATGTGGTATCAGCCACCTCCGGGATGGAAGCCCTTGAACGGGTGCAGGTTGAACATCCCGATCTGATCATCCTCGATGTCATGATGCCCGGCATGGATGGATATGAAGTCAGCCGCAATTTACGCCGGAATCCCAAGACCGCCACCACTCCCATCCTTATGTTCACAGCCAAAACAACCATCGAGGATAAATTGGCTGGTTATGATGCCGGTGTAAACCTCTACCTGACCAAACCCATTCATCCCATCGATCTGCAAGCCAATATCCGCAATCTGCTGGCCCAAAGGATGGGTAAGGTTGAAATTGTTGCAGGTGGTGAAAAAGGCTACGTGGTCGGTGTCCTCGCTGCAACCGGGGGTGCTGGTGTATCTACCGTGGTGTTAAATCTGGCCATCACTTATTCCAAGAAATACAATACCAAGGTGATTGCCGCTGAGATGAAACCTGGGCAAGGCTCCTGGGCGATAGACCTCAACCTCACCGAGCCGGTTGGCCTGGCAAACCTGCTTAGCATGGAGCTGGAAGATATCAGCACGGATAGTGTCTCCAAAGAGCTGATCCAAACCAGCTTTGGAATTAAAATTTTATCGGCCTCTAACAAGACCGAATACGTAGAATATGCGGCTGCCACACCGCAATTGGAACTTGTACTCGATTACCTGGCTAGATTGGCATCCTTGGTGTTCTTGGATATCGGTACCAATTTTCATCCGGGCTTCAATGCCATTCTAAACAAATGTAACGAGCTAATCATGGTGGTTGAACCCCAACCCGTGCCCATCAAACGTTCCAAGCTGCTTGCCAGCGAGCTTCATCTCAAGGGTTTTGGCAGCGTTAAGACCATGAGCACCGTCCTGGTTAACCGCACACGCTCCGATATCGTCTTGAATATCAGCCAGGTGGAGCAGATTTTGGGGTATCCCGCGGTTATGGGTTTTCCTCCTGTGGTCGAACAGGCTTACCGGGCTGCCGACCGGGCAATTCCTTTGATCGCTGTCCAACCCGATGGCATCATTGCCATGCAGTTCAATACATTGGCGAGTCAGATCAACGAGCGTGTACCCGCCCGATAACCAACTTCTCTTTATTACAATCCATCCTTGACGTATAATCCCTAATTATCAGTACATATCAGGAGGATGATGGTATGGACAAATCTACCCGCATTGAACATGATTCGCTCGGGGACGTGAACGTCCCTGCTGAGACCCTATATGGTGCCCAGACACAGCGAGCAATAGACAATTTCAACATCTCCGGACTTCGTCCCTGGCGAGCGTTTATCTGGTCTCTGGCAGTGATCAAGCGCGCCGCAGCTGAAGTAAACCGCGATTTGGGCTTATTGAAAGATGATATTGCGGCAGCAATCATCTCAGCTGCGCAAGAAGTTATAGATGGTCAATGGGATGACCAATTTTTGGTTGATCCCTTTCAAGCGGGCGCTGGCACCAGTCATAATATGAATATGAATGAAGTCATTGCCAATCGCGCTACGCTCCTGGTGGGCGGCAGGCTGGGTGAATATCGGGTCAATCCCAATGATCATGTCAATATGTCCCAATCGACCAACGACACTATTCCCGCCGCCATCCGTTTGGGGAGCCTGTGGCGACTGGATGAGCTATTGGAGGCAATCGATGGGCTTTCGAAAGCCTGCCAACAAAAAGCAATCGAATTCGATGATATTGTAAAGTCAGGTCGTACCCATTTGCAGGATGCTGTTCCAGTGCGTCTCGGGCAGGAGTTTGGTGCTTACGCCAGCGCCATCCAGCGCGATGCCGAACGGATCCGGCATGCAGCGGAAGGACTGCGCCGATTGGGGATCGGTGGGACTGCCACAGGGACCGGCTTGAATGCCCATCCAGAATACCATGTACGAATGGTCCACCGCCTATCTGAGCTGACCGGGTTGTCTTTGTACAGCTCGGATAACCTGTTCGAATCGATGCAGTCGATGGCTGACACGGCCGATTTCTCCGCCTCGTTGCGCACCTTAGCCATTACTCTGACGCGTGTAGCCAATGATTTCCGATTGCTTGCCTCGGGTCCATCCACCGGGCTGGATGAGCTCCAGCTGCCAGCAATGCAACCGGGTTCGAGCATCATGCCGGGCAAAGTCAACCCGGTCATGGCTGAAATGCTCAACATGGCTATGTTCCACATCCAGGGTTGCGACCTGACCATAGCATTGGCATCTCAGGCAGGTCAACTCGAGCTGAACGTGATGATGCCCATCATCGCCCATAACCTGTTTGAGATGATGCAGGTGTTGATTGGATCGATTACTGCATTTACCCAAAAATGTGTGCTTGGCTTACAAGCCAACCGAAGCAAAGCTGAAGGTTGGTTGGCAAAAAATGCGATTGTGGGGACTGCGCTCAACCCCCTCATCGGTTATGCAGCCAGTGCTGCTTTGGTCAAGGAAGCCATGCGGCGGAATATCACCATCCGTGAGGTAGCTCACGAGAGGGTGAACGCTGGTGAATTGAAAGGCATCCAGGATGCTCGCCTAATCACGGCAGAGGAAATCGATCTCGCCCTTAAAGACTTTAAACACCTGACTTATGGAGGGATCATTGGGTGTTAGAGCATGGATCGCCTGGTAAGCCAGTTAGATAACCTGGGCAGTACGTAACTCTTCCACTTCTTTTCGGTCAAACCCTAACACATCGCACAATATTTGTTCGGTGTGTTCTCCCAACATTGGGGGTGGCAAGCGCAGCTCCACCGGAGCGGTGGGTATCTTCAAGGGAGATGCCACCATTTTGATAGATCCAGCACTTGAATGAGGGACTTGTATAACCATTTGGCGGGCTTGAACTTGCGGGTCATCCATTAATTGGTCGATCGAGTTGATCGGTCCACAAGGCACTCCGACTGCTTCCAGGATGGATAGCCAGTGAGCAATCTCATATTGACTAAATAAATCCTCCAGAAGTGGGAGCAGTTTACCCCGGTTCTCCACCCTGCAAGCATTAGTTCTAAATCGACTATCCAGCGCCCATTCTGGTTTACCTGCCTTATCACAAAACTGCCTCCACTGACCGTCATTACCAATCCCGAGCGCAAAATAACCGTCACTGGCTTTAAATGTCTGGTAAGGGACAATATTCGGGTGTGCGTTACCATATCGCTGGGGTTTTTCTCCGGATATAAGGTAATTGCTTCCCACATTTGCCAGCCAGGCAATCTGCGAATCAAGCAAGGAGATATCGATACGCTGCCCTCTCCCACTCCGCTGGTGGTCGAACAACCCAGCCAGGATGGCATTACAAGCAAACAAGCCGGCGGTGATATCTGCAATTGCCACACCCACTTTGAACGGTTCACCATGCTCAGGTCCGGTGATGCTCATCACCCCGCCCTGGGCTTGAATAATAAAATCATACCCAGGCAGTTGACGATAAGGCCCGGTGTATCCATATCCTGTAATGGTGCAGTAGATCAACCCTGGATGCAGGAGCTGCAGCGCCTCATAGCTCAAGCCCCACCGATCCATGGTATCCACACGGAAGTTTTCCACCAGCACGTCGCTCTGCCGGATCAACTCTTTGAGAATTTGGATGCCCCGCTCTGATTTTAGATTGAGGGTCATGCTACGCTTGTTGCGGTTGACGCATAAGAAATAGGCCGACTCTCCCCCTTTTGCGAACGGTGGTCCCCAATGGCGCGTATCATCACCCAACCCAGGGGCTTCAATCTTGATGATATCTGCCCCCAGGTCGGCTAACATCATTGTGCAGTATGGACCAGCCAGTACCCGGCTGAGATCCAATACCCGTACGCCTTCAAGGAGGGATTTTGACGGGCTGTCCATCTATCTAATAACGGAGCAAAGCGCCGATACTATCAAATCCAAGCCCTTTGTGTTGGTGCTGGATCACCTCAACATCTGCTCCCATCTTCATCACCGTATGCACGGCCATCTCGACGGCATCCGGGATTTGCTCAAATTTCGATTCACAATACTGGCATACGGGAAATTCTTGGGAGGTCACGAATCCGCAACCCTGGCATTGATATCCAATTGCTTGATAACCATCTTGTATGACCAGGGCTTGCACTCTTCCGTCGTGTACAGCCCCCAGAGTATCATCCAGGTTGAGCACCGCTTTCCGCGCTTTGGCTGCCCCGGTGACTAATTTTTTCAGTAGCTCTTCTTCCTTTTGGAACTCTACCTGTTTCCCAATTTGCATGGTCCGCTCCAGCACTTCCACTTTACTGGCTGTCATACTCATAGGAAATGTCCCAACAATTAAACTTTGCCAGCTTTTGGGTAATTGATTACGCAAGAAAGCAATGTTTTCTTCGGTGCCGCCGATCAAGATGCGGCGCACATTATTTTCGCTAAAGAAATGGGTTGCAAAATCTGCCACACCCCGGATATTCCTCTCCTCAACTTCATCTTCATAGCGGGTTTGCCCCGCCATTCCACCACGCATGCCAGGTTTTGCCGAAGCCCCACCCCGTTTTGTGTGCCTGACGTTTTCTCCCAGGATGCCTTCCTGTTCCCTGAGCTCACCGAGATGAAATGAGAATAACCTGGCACCCTGCTTATCCACCAATACGACTCCATATCCGCCATAATAATCCAAAAGTGAAGCCAGTGGTTTTACATAAGGACAGTCACTTATTACCACCTGGTTGTGTATCGGGATTGCCAAAGTATATGCACGAATGAAACCGTCTTGTGCGCATGAAAACAACACCACACTCTGACCGGACCAGTCATACTCTCTACTGAAGTAATTCTCAACTGCCGATACATCCGAGGTTAAATTTATATCTTTTAACATGCTCCGTAAATTCAATTTATAAACATCCGAGCTGCCTTGTGTGTGATTGGTGTTCAAGTAAATACTGAGTACCCGACTCTCTGTCTGATATCCAAGTAATTCTTGCAGGTTCGTTTCAGTTAACATTTAAAACTCCTCTCTGTATGAAGATTGAATGGGATAGCTAACTTACGAACGCTTAAGTTCTTGAAATAGCTCCTTTTGCCGTGGGGTCAGGTTATGAGGGATTTTCACCTTGATATGGGCGAATAAATCCCCCATATTATTGGGATTATTTAAACGTGGAATGCCTCGACCAGCTAACCGAATGGTTTGCCCGGATTGGATGCCTGCCGGGATGGTCAATACTACATTTCCAGCAAGAGTCGGGACGGTTACTTCACCACCTAATACGGCGGTGTATAAATCAATCGGGACTTCGGTATGTAAATCATTACCCTTAACTTCAAAGCGCGGGTCATCAGCAACCCGGATCTGGAGATACAAATCTCCTTTTTGTCCGGCGACTCCGGTAGGGATGGCATTTACCACCCGTACCTTGGTACCGGTTTTCGCCCCTTGCGGGATCTTCACCTCCAACCGTCGTCCATCAATCTCAAGTCGTCGGGTAGTCCCCTGGAATGCTTCGGTCAGGCTGATGGTTAATTCCTGCTGATACGAAGGTGTCGTGCTGCGTCGATTTCTCTGGACCGTGCCTCTGCCAGAGGAAGGTACGCCCATATATGGTGCACCTCCGAAGATCCGGCGGAAGAACTCAGAGAATTCTCCTCCCAGAATGTCCTCCAACCCGCCTACCCGTACATTTCCTGATGGGCTGGGTGTAAACCAATCTTCCCAATTAAAACCCCCGGTAGGTGACCCACCTTGTTGCCACTGTGAATACGATTCACCCAATTGATCATAACGCGAGCGCTTCTCAGGATCGCTCAAGACTTGATAAGCCTCATTGATTTCTTTGAAGCGTTCTTCTGCTTTGGAATTACCGGGATTTCGGTCGGGGTGTGTTTTTAATGCGAGCTTACGGTAGGCACGTTTTATCTCATCTTTGCTGGCATTCCGCTCAACACCGAGTAACTTATAGTAATCTTTATATTCCATATGCTAACCACCGCTATATGGTGAAATGAGTGAGTATCTTATTCCCATTGTATGCTCATCTGGCATGCAAAGTCAAGCATTCAGACATGATTCTTACAAAACTCTAACTCAATCAATAATCAAGGCAAGAATCACCCCGTATTTTTATAAACATGCTATGATTAATCTCATGGAAACCCGGAAAGAACGGATATTACTGGTTGAAAGTGATGCGCAGGTCAGTGAGATGATCGCGCAACAAACTTTACGACCGCTGGGATATCATGTGGAGGTGTTTGACTCAGCATCACCCATTATTAAAGACATAGACAAAATAAATCCGGATATCATCATAACCAATCTCATCCTTCCTGGGATCAGTGGAAAAGACTTGCTAGTCGCGCTGACCTCCCAAGGAATAGATATCCCCGTCATTGTCATCACACCCAGAGGTCACGAGAGCGATGCGCTTCAGGCATTCAGGTTGGGGGCAACCAATTTTCTCACCTATCCAATCCGAGAAGCTGAAGTGGTCAATGTCGTAGAAGACACACTCAACCAATCGCGAAAACGACTTGAGCTGGAAATTTATGCTCAGAGATTGGATCAAACCCGAGAGCAACTGGAACAGCGTATCCATGATTTAACAGAAATCTTCTCTATCGGTAAGCTAGCTCCCACTTATACCAGCCAGCAATCCCTGTATGACAATATAACTAAGGCTGCTCATCTGGTTGCCCAAGCCGATGCTGCATGGTTGTTAGTCTTCGACATCACCATAGGTAAGTACGTATTGCGTTCATGTTTGAATAAAGATGAAGACATGCAGTCCAAGCTAAACCTTCCTTATGAAAATAGCCTGAGTTCCATCGTCGCAGTCTCCAATCAAACTATCTCCATCCACGGGGATGCCTTGAAACAATATACACTCTCCGGCACAGTGGAATCGGTTCTGGTTTTACCTATAAAACATAAGGAAGACGTTGTGGGCATGCTTGCGGTGGAACGAACTACGTCTCAACCATTTAACCATGAGCAACAAGCCATGCTCGAAATGATCGTTGAATATGCCTCAATATTGCTTGAAAATTACCTGCGTTTTCAAGAGCTGGAGCAACGCCTTGCCTACCTTCAGCAGTCAGGAATATACGCAACAATAGATTCGGATTTAAAAAATGACCTGTTACGGCAGGCAAGTAGAGAATTGCGCAGCCCATTAAAGAGTTTTTTGGAAAACATGAACCTGTTAACGAAGCAGGGTGATCGACGACTAAACCGAAAACAAAACGATGCACTTAATGCAATCCACGAAGAGGCAGACATCTTAATGGATATCGCTGATTCCATGATCAGGATGCATCAAGGCGATACTTCGAGAATCATGGTAGATATTGACTTGAACGAAGTTGTACGTGATGTGGTTAGCCGTTCCCAGGCAATTGCACAAGCAAGTCGAATTATATTCAAGCTGGAATTACCATCACAACCAACCATCGTGACAGGTTTTGGATCACAGATTATCAAAGTGATGGAGGGCTTAATTTCAAATGCCCTTAAACATAGCCCACCCAGAGCACAAATTACCATCCGGGTGGAAAAAAAGGATGGCTGCACGGTGTTGACAGTGAAAGATCAGGGTGAAGGGATTAATGAAAACCAGGTGGAATGGTTATTTGATAAAAAATCCAGCCTATTCGGCAACGAAGCAAGGCGGTTTGGAGGTATCGGCATCAGCCTGCCGATGATTAAAGAGATCATCTCAGCCCATAGGGGTGAGATTTGGGTCGAAAGCGAGAATGGAAAAGGTTTTACTATCGTCTTTGCACTTCCACAGTAAATGACCCATTCAAATTAAGGTTGTATATTTCATGGCAGCTACTCATCGAATATTGATATTCTCAGCGCCCGAAGCTGCAATGTTCATCGACCAGACTGTATTGATGGCTGATGGATATGATGTTGTGACTTTTTCGGAACCCCATGCGGTCGAATCTTGGTTAAAAAACTTTCTTGTTGATGATTTACTGATCATGGCTCATCCATCAGCCGGGGAGGCGCTGAGTTATTCAGCGGAATTACTCGAGACCTATCCATATTTACCCATCATTTTAGTTTCCAGTGAATGTACTATTTTGCTTTTAAAACAAGCATTGGAAATCGGACTCTTCGATTATCTAACCTTTCCAGTTGATTCATCCATTTTATTGCTTTCGGTTAAGCGTGGTCTGGCACGCCAAAAAAGCTGGCACGAATGGAACCGTTTTGCTCGAGTTCTGGCTGATCTCAAAGATGGCGTCATCCTTGCGGATTTAGATGGACATCTGATCACGATCAATCAATCTGCTGGCGAGATATTTACGCCTGAAATAGACCAGCCAGTAGGAATGATGGTGAGTGAGGTTTTTAATCATCCTGACTTGTTGGATATTTTTAAACCCCAAAACACATTCCCCCGCCGCACTGAAATAACTGTAGAAGATGGGCGGGTATTTAATGTCCAGGCCAGCTTGATTCCCGAAATTGGAATCGCCGTCGTCATTCAAGAAATTACTCATCTTAAAGAGCTGGATCGAATCAAGACCGATTTCGTGAACACAGTCTCGCATGATATACGTTCCCCTTTGACTGCAATCTATGGTTTTGTGGGATTAATTGACCGGGTTGGCACAATTAATGAGCAGCAGGCTGAATTTATCCGCCACATTCAATCCAGCGTGCAGCACATCACCTCCTTGATCAACGATTTGATGGAGCTCGGTCGCATTGAAGCTGGATACGATATTCAAATGCAAGATGTCAACTTATTGGAGATAATCAGTCAAAGCATACTAAGTCTTGATTATCAGGTGAGCGAAAAAATGCAGGAACTGACTCTCTCCACACATGAAGAGGTGCCGGTAATTCTCGGTAACCCGCTCCACCTGCAGCGCATGATCACCAATCTCATCGATAATGCAATCAAATTCAGCCCTCCATTGGGTAAGATCAATGTACGCTGCAGAGCTGAAGCAAGCCAGCTAATTCTTGAAGTCGTTGACAATGGCCCCGGAATCCCCCTGGCCGACCAGCCCTACATTTTCGATAAATTCTTCCGTGGCAGCAACCTATCGGAAAATACGCAAGGGACGGGGTTGGGTTTATCGATCGTGAAATCAATCGTCGAAAAACATCATGGTCGCATCTGGCTGGAATCATCACCCCTTGGAACGACCTTTACCGTAATCATTCCCGTAAAATAAATAGTACCTGTCGTCATCTTGTATGAAATAGAGCAAGCGAATATAAGCGCTTAAATGACTGCCTCCGCTGGGGTGGTGAGGTGCCCAGCGGAGGCTTTCGCCAAAGGAGGAAACAGCAACGAGTGTAAGCGTTTGGATAATACCTTGGCTCACTTCTCAACTGGGATGATACCTCAGAAGAACTATTATTTTTATGGTCAACTGTCATTATTAATTGGTGACTTCTCTCACAATCTAATTTGTGACTTTTGGTAGTAATCACACAAGGATTGCAATACGCAAATCTCACACGCAGGCCGGCGGGGATGACATACCTCACGCCCAAGCTGGATCAGATTCAGATGGGCTGCCTTGTACGTCTGGGGAGGAAATAACCCTGCCAGATGTCGATGGGCTCGTTCGTTGCTCATTTTTTCAGGTCGCAGACCTACTCTTCCGGCAACCCTGTGAATATGTGTGTCCACAGGAAAAGCGGGTTTACCCAGAGAGAATAGCAATACGATTGAGGCAGTTTTGGGTCCGACACCGTTAAATTGCATCAACCAGTTCATGGCTTCTTCGGCAGTGAACTCCTTCATGAATTCAAGCTCGAGTGAGCCTCGCTCTTTCGTTATTTGGCGTAATATTTCCTGGATCCGCGGACCTTTTTGATTTGCCAACCCTGCTGATCGGATCGCTTCGATAACTGCATTCACATCAGCATCACGCACATTTTCCCACGACATAAAGGTGCTCTTCAACTTCTTGAATGCCCGATCACGGTTGATATCGTTCGTATTCTGCGATAAGATCGTCGAGATCAATTCATCCAGAATTGATAAGGTATCCCGCCAGGATGGTTCCCCGTACTTTTCTACCAGGCGGCGATGAACTTCCAGGGCACACTCGCGCAGGTTCATTGCTCGAATTCTAATTTAAAACAAGGCGAAGCCCAACCTACCTTCAAACGGCGCCAATTTTCCACTGGAAATGCAGGTCCATAGCCTGCCAACTTCTCCAAATCCTGCGTATCCAATACACCTAATTGGAGTAATATTTCCAGCGCTACAGCTGGGCGGACGTGACCATGTGGATCTCCAGCTGGACGATTATGCCCTTTTAAATCCCCATCTGAGATCTTGAACGCAACCCCCAAGGCTGGCGAGCCGGGTTTGATGGCACCAGGCATGATCCCAAAAGCCTGAAAACCTTCTGCACCACCTTTGCAAATTACCCTTCCTTGAGCAGCCTGCATGAGATCGGTATCAAAGCTATCCGGACCTCCGATCATGTCTGGGTAAGCAAGCATGGCTTTCGAGATCAAGTGGCAAGTATCCGCCCGTACCTGCGGTAATCCATCAGGCTGACAAATGCGGGCGAAGGCAAGGGCTGTGTTCCGCAATGGCAGGGCAAAATTCGGGGCTGAACAACCGTCGACGCCTACCTGAATATTTTCACGAGGAAGGTCGCTAATTTCTGCCAGAGTCGATAGAATTATCTGCTGCACGGGGTGATTTGGATCAATATATGCCAAACCGTTTGGATCAAGCGGGTAATCCATCATTCGTGAAAAAGCCAACATCCCGGTATGTTTTCCTGAGCAATTATGCCGGTTGGGTGTTGGATCTTCCCATCGCTCCCGCATTGCTTGGGCTGTTGCTCGATCATACGCACTGTGTATACCACACATCAGGTCTGATTCTCTTACCCCCGTTTTTGCCTGGATGGATCTGACGACAGTCATATGCTCATCTGTGCCAGAATGAGAGGCACATAATAACGCCACTTCCTGCAATGTCAGTCCATAAAATGACATGCCCCCATTTTCCAAAAATGGCATGGCTTGTAATGGTTTTGCTGATGAGCGTGTGAACGTCTCCAGCTGTGGGTCTCCGTACCAGGCAAACAGTCTGCCCGACGCCTCCATGATTGCAATAGCTCCGAAATGGACTGACTCTACGATATTACCCCTGGTCAGTTGAAATATAGGTTGGTAGGGTATTTTCGCCATTATGGCTGTTCACTCACCGCTGGATTCACTGGGACGGTAACGTCGGGCATAGTATTGGAACAGACCATGGTGATACCTTTGATAGTATTGATCGTATAATTCCGCAGGAAAACTTAAGTCTGAGAGCAGGTTGGGAATCATATGTTCGACATCTGACGGGGGAGCATTACGCTTGACAAGCCGGTCCAGCCCTCTAAGAATACTCTTGAGGTGGCGTTGTTGAATTTTCACCTCCTCTTGTCCAATTTGACCACCTCGTCCACTGATCACCGTATAGTCACGGAATGATTTCATCAATAAATCCAGGGTCTCTATCCAGGCAGGAATATCAGCATTGGTTAAAAAAGGTGGCTGGTTGAGCAGGACAACGTCACCGACAAATACCACTTTTGCGGCTGGTATGGAAACCCAGGTCCCACCTGGAGCCGGACCAGCATGGTACTCAATGAATACTTCCTGCTCCCCCCAATGGAGCGAAATCTGGTGCGTGAAGGTAATATCTGGCAATGCCCAACGCGTTCCAACTACATCATCGAACGTCTCCCAAACCGAGCCACTTTCGGCATTTTGCCCTTTAAATATGGAGGGTCGACCCCTGAAAACCTGGGCAGTTTTCTGGTGGGCGATGACCGTACAATCCATGGACCTTGCTCCAAGTGTACGGTCTGGATGAGCGTCCAGATTTACCAGCATTCGGTTAGGCTTAGCACCTAAATTATAGAGCAGGTTCAACCAGATACGAGCATCCTCTGCACGCAGTGGAGCATCAATCATGATCGTCCCCATGGGTAGCAGGATTGCGCCCACCGTTACACCAGGGTATGAATTTTCGTAATAAATACCGTGTTCTATCTGTTGCATAGCTCTCTCAGATTATTCCTTGTTGGATTATTCAGGTAACTGCAATTGGAAGGGTAAAGGTGAAGCGCGAACCGACACCGACCTCACTTTCGACCCAAATTTTACCGCCATGAGCATTTACTGCCTGGCGGCAATAAGCCAAGCCTAAACCAAGTCCTTTGGGAGCATTTTCCGTTTTCAGACGGGTAAATTTGTCAAATATTCGTTCATGTTCCGAGGCGGGTATCCCAGGACCATTGTCTTTAACCCAGACCAGGATCTGATCACCTTCCTGGCGTGCGCCAACTTCGATTTTGCTCCCTTGAGGCGAGTATTTAGCGGCATTTTCCAAAAGATTCGTCACTGCTCTTCTGATCATATCCTGATCAGCTAATACGTTGGGGAGACGATCAGGAATTTTATAGCTGATTATTTGACCTTTATTATGCAACAATGACTCCATCGCCTCGACGGCTTCATAGATCAATACCAGCACATTGGTCAGCTTGCCTGTCCCGAGCGGTTGCCCAGCCTCCATTACACTCATATCCAACAATGAATCAGTCATCCTTTGGATCCGCTCTGTCGAACGCATGGATATTTCCAATAACGATTTCAGGGCTGGATCATCCGAGGGCAACATGGTGTCTAATAGATTCAGGCTCGAGACTACATTCGCTAAAGGTGATCTTAAATCATGATAGATCATCGAGGTTAAATCATCTCGTAAAGTATCGAGTTTTTTCTGCTCGGTGATATCACGCAAAATCCATTGCATGTGCGAGATATTGTCCAACTGAATTTCCCGAACATAAACTTTAATCGGCACTTCATGACCGCTGGCAGTACATAAACGTGATTCATACGATATGGTTTTTCCAGAACGGAGTTGGGCGAAATCCTCACCGACCAGATTCTGTTCGACGCAATGGATTTGGTTAATTGACATTGAAAGTAAATCTTTTTTACTATAATCCGAGGACAGGATAGCTTTACGGTTTACTTCAGAAATCTCTCCATCCCAGTTGGTGATCAGGATCGGATCGATGCTATCTTCAAATAGGTCCTGGTAACTTTGATGAGCTGCCTGAAGCTGTTCGAATAATAGCGCATGACGGATGGCGGTCCCTGCCAGGTTGGCGATCCCTGAAAGGATCAATAAAGAATCCTGGTCGAAGTCTGCACCTTTAGGATTGATTGCCTCCAATGTGCCAATGACTTGCCCTGCGTAATGGATCGGGGCACAAAGGATGGCTTTGGAGACCAGCCCTTTGCGCTGGTCTGCCTCAGGATTGAAGCGTACGTCTTTGTTTACTTCATGTATGATCACGCCTTGATCATGTTCAACGACCCAACATGAAATACCGCGTTCTATTTTATTAGGCAATCTGCCAGCTTTGCTTTTCGACCAACCTTTTACTGCTCTTAGCTCTAAATCGCCATTCTGCTGGTCAACCAATGTCAAAGCAACCACTTGCACATTTAACGCCATATCCGTCTGTTCCAGGATGCCTTTGAATACATCATCTAGATTTAGGCTGGCGGATATCCCTGCCGCGCTTTTTGCCAGGGAGGTCATCACCTGTGCATTACGCTGGCTTTCATCATATAACCGGGCATTCAGCACGGCGATCCCAGCCTGGTCTGCAATCGCCTGTACCAGGGCAACATGATCGGAGGTGAAGAATCCGGTTCGTGGATGGACCAGCGTTAAAACACCGACCAGCTTATCACGCGTGAGTAGAGGCACACTCACCGCTGACTTAGGCAATTGTTTCTCGTCATCTTCATATTGGCGCGGCATCCAACGAGCATCTTCGTTGGTATTTTCCACCAACGCCACCCGCCGTTCTCGCACAACCCAGCCTGATAGACCTCTTTCAAGCGTTTCTCTTAAGCGCCTGGTCGTATGGTTGTGAAGAGTATCCCCAGCGATAATCGCAGAATCGACCGGAGCTTCATTATCATCTAATACAATAATGGATCCATTGATGGCGCCCACATTTTGCATGGATAATGACAGGATGCGCTCCAACACAGTCCGAAAATCGAGCGCTGAGCTCAGCTCGCGGCTGATATGATAGAGCAATTCCAAAGAGGAGCGGGTTGTATTATCCTCGGTAATATTTGGAAACAAGGTACTCATCCGATTTGAGATTCGAACTCAGTATAGCATAGTTCCCAATCACCCAACGAGATTTATCTTTGGGTAATCCATGAGCAGTACCTCAAGCGCCAGGCGTGCGTTCACATTGTGATCAATCTGCTCCATCGTGCGCAGAATCGCATTCACCTGGAAATGGGCTTTCTCCAGATTGGTAACTGCAGCCAGCTGCTGGATTTGGGTTGAATAATCCAGGTTCGTAATCGATCCCTTCATCCCTTCTGTATAAATGAGGATATCACGCCAAAATGTCAGCCATACTTGCAGCTCATTCCGCAAGCTTTCTTTATCATCGACGATCGCCTTGGCAAATGCAAACCGCTCCCGCAGTGAACAGGCAAGTAAATGGAATAGCTCATCCAGCCAGGATTGTCTCTGCTCAAGCAACCGGGGTTGCTCATACAAGCGGATGGCATAGCCTGGACGCCCATCGGAAATATGGGCTAACCTCTCTGATAATTCTAGTGGCACACCTCGGATAGCTTGCAAGCCAGTGGCGGTCTCTTCCATAGCCACCGAGCGTAACCGGAGCACCTCACAACGCGAAACGATCGTTGGCAGGAGATTCTCGGCACTTTTTGCCGTTAATATGACCACAACCTGAGCTGGGGGTTCTTCGAGCATCTTCAGCATGGCATTGGACGCACTGATATGCGCCTCTTCAAAACGCAGGAGCAATGCAATCCGATAACGCGCTTCATAAGGTGTTAATGATAGGGTGTGTTGCAACGCACGAACTTGATCGATTTTGAGTGTTTCCCCCTCGCGTTCAGCCTCCACCACCGTAAGGTCAGGATGATGCATGAGTTCAATGCGTTTACAAGCTGAACAGACACGACATGGCTGACCAGGCACAGGTGGTTTAATGCAATTTAATCCTTGGGCAAATCGGAGAGCTAGGGTTCTCCGCCCGACCCCTGATGGACCGGTGAATAAGTAGGCATGCCGTTCACGCCCAAAAGCCACGTGTTCCGCAAGCAAATTGACTGCCCAATCATGCCCAATCATGCCCCAATCCATGGTTTGATTTTAGCCTAGAGCAAGAATCTTGACAACCAATTAGCTTGAAACGATAAAAAAACTGTCAGTTTTGTAAGTATGGTAGAATTTGCCAGATGGACCTCCTCGCTGGTCTAAATACTCAACAACAACAGGCTGTGATGGTTGGCTTGGGTCCCGTCTTGGTTATGGCGGGACCTGGTTCTGGAAAGACACGCGTCCTCACCCAGCGCATTGCATATCTGATCGGCAGGATGGGTGTCCGGCCTTATAACATACTGGCAGTCACTTTTACAAACAAAGCCGCCCGTGAGATGGAAAACCGGGTAATAAATTTATTGGGTGAGGGTGCCCGGGGAGTAACTCTGGGTACTTTTCATGCCACGTGTGCGCGCATCCTGCGCCGTGAGGCTGAGCATCTCCCATTCAATTCTAATTTTGTTATTTTCGATGAAGATGACCAGATGGGTCTGGTGAAGCGGGTGATTGCTGACCTGAACCTGGATGATAAGCAATACCGGCCTCTAGCCATATTAAATTCAATCTCCAATGCAAAAAATGAACTGATTCTTCCGGATGAATACCCACTTCAGACTTATCGGGATGAAGTCGTCAAGCGCGTCTACATCGCTTACCAACAAATGCTGCTGACAAATAATGCGGTGGATTTCGATGACCTGCTGCTCTACACCGCATTCCTGCTGGATGATAACACCGGGGTACGTGAACGCTATTCCCGGCGCTATGAACACGTCTTGGTGGATGAATTCCAGGATACTAACCTAGCTCAGTATGTATTGCTGAGAAGGCTATCCTCCTTCCATCACAATATATTTGCCGTTGGGGATGCTGATCAGTCAATTTATCGCTGGCGTGGGGCAGACTATCGCAATGTGTTGCGCTTCGAGCAGGATTTTCCAGAGGCTCAAGTGATCCTTTTGGAGCAGAATTACCGCTCCACTCAACAGATCCTGGATGTAGCCATGTCCATCATCGATCCGAACCCTAATCGCACCCCAAAACGGCTTTTCACAGAGCGCCACGAGGGTCTGAAGGTTATTCTGCACGAGACTTATGATGACCGCCAGGAAGCTTCATTTGTCGTGGATACAATCGCCAGCCTGGTGGGACGTAAACAAATGAAGCCGGGTGATGTTGCGGTGATGTACCGCACCAATGCCCAGTCACGGTTGCTGGAAGAAGCATTTCTTCATGCAGGCTTGCCTTACAAGCTTGTTGGGGCTCAACGTTTTTATGGTCGCCGTGAAGTGAAGGATATCATCGCATACATGCGGTTGGTGCATAATCCAAATGACGAGCCGAGTCTGATCCGGGCCATCAACGTACCTCCACGGGGGATTGGGGATAAAACCTTGCAAGTCTTGCGCACCCAAGCCCAAAAAGCCGGCCTGAATCCAGGTGATCTTTTGCTCCAAATGGGTCGTGATCTTGAGCCATTCAGAGCTTCATTTCCACAGCGGGCGCTGACTCTCCTGGCTGGGTTTGGAGTTCTGATGACGCGCTGGATAAGCATAGTGACTGAGCTTTCACCACTGTATATCATGGATCGTATTATCGACGAAACCGATTATCATGGATATATTGATGATGGCACGGATGAGGGCAACGAGCGTTGGGAAAACGTGATGGAACTACGACGCCTGGCGGCTGAATATCAAGACAGGACGATCAGTGAGTTCCTCGAAGATATCGCCCTGGTCTCTGACCAGGACACGCTCGAAACCAGCGTCAATGTCCCCACCCTGTTGACCCTGCATGCTGCCAAAGGATTAGAGTTCCCGGTTGTCTTTATCGCCGGGTTGAATGAAGGCACCCTTCCACACTCGAGGTCATTTGACGACCCCGAAGCGATGCAGGAGGAGCGACGGCTATTATATGTAGGTATCACGCGTGCAAAGGATAGACTTTACCTCGTCTATGCACAAAATCGGAGTGCCTTTGGTTACCCGGAACCAGTCGATCCTTCGCATTTCCTTTTAGATATTCCAGACCAACTCATCGATGAGAGCAGCTCGATGCGTACTACCAGCCCTTCCAGGCTAGACAGTTTTGATCCAAAAACCATCCAATGGGAATCCAGACGAAATGGAGCTGCGCGCGTTACATCACAAAGATACCAGCCCGGTTCCCATGTGCAGCATCCCGTTTGGGGAGATGGGATGGTGCTAAATAGCCGAATCCAGGACGATGACGAAATTGTGGATATATATTTTGAGAATGTAGGGATGAAACGTGTGGCTGCTTCCCTGGCAAATTTAAAAATGAAAGGATAGCCATTACTACTTCACGGAGTTTATCCAAGGTCGAATCCAGTGGATATAATTATGCGTTTTTAAAAATCCGCTGTATAATCCTCTCATGCCCATTCTCGATTCCCACTCTCTGGAAATCATTAGCAGAAGTACTGAGCAGACCCGGCGGGTGGGTATGCGGCTCGGGGCTTTACTCCAGCCGGGCGATCTCGTCGCCCTGGTAGGTGACCTTGGCTCAGGGAAGACTACTCTGGTCCAAGGTGTCGTAGCCGGCTGGGGATCGTTCGATCCAGTCTCCAGCCCGACATTTGTCATTGTCAATGTCTATCGCCATACAGATGGTTTGCGCTTTTTTCACCTGGACGCATATCGTCTGAATGGTTCAACGGAAGCACTGGAGCTCGATTTGGAAAGCATGCTTGACCAAGGCCCAATGATTGTCGAGTGGGCGGAGCGCGTTCAGACGGTTTTACCTGACCAGGGTTTATGGGTTCACTTGAACTATATCGACGAAGTCCAGCGAGATTTAATCTTCTCTGCGCGTGGACAGTATTATGAAGAATTATTATCCCGTTTTCGCAAATTAGTTTACGGAGGCTGAGTGCTATTAGCGCTTGATACCTCCACACGCAATATTGGCATCGCCATCTATGACGGTATCCAGGTACTGTGTGAATATATCTGGACCAGTCACGATTACCACACTGTTGAGCTTGCGCCCGCAGTAGCCGACACCCTCTCCCGGGCTGGGGTTGAAATCCAAAACCTAAAGCTTCTGGCGGTAGCAACCGGACCAGGGTCGTTTACCGGCTTGCGAATCGGCATGGCATTGGCAAAAGGGATTGCCTTAGCCCGTCACCTACCCATTATAGGAATACCAACCCTGGATGTAGTGGCTGAATCTCAGCCTGTCTCTCCGGGCTTTACCCTGGCAGCGATCCTTCAGGCTGGTCGAGGACGGCTGGCGGTTGGGTGGTATATCCCTGTTAATGGTACATGGCAGCTAAATCTACCGATTGAGGTGATGGATGTGCTTAAACTTTCCCGCCAGATTCATGAACCTACCCTGGTATGCGGTGAGCTGAATGAAGAGCAACAACATGCCCTGGCGAGGAAATATAAAAATGTCATCCTCGCTTCACCAGCTCATTCCATTCGACGCCCCTCCTTGCTGGCTGAGCTGGCGTGGAAACGCTGGCAGGCAGGTGAGGTAGACGACCCCGCCACGCTCTCCCCTACCTATCTCCATCTGGGCGAACCTATCCCAGGATGAAATTCGACCCTTCTGCGTTCCAACCTGCCGGTAAAACCAGTCAAGGTCAGGCATTATTATTGGTGCATCCTACATCTCCCATCGTGATTCATGAGCTGAGGTATCGTCCCATGGAGCTGGAGGACATCCCATGCATTCATGAGATTGATATACTATCATTTTCGTTACCATGGCCAGAAAAATCTTTTCGCTTCGAGCTGACTGAGAACCCTTCCACCCTGGCTTTGCTGGTTGAGATTGTGCCAAAGGATTCCACGCCCATCGTTATCGGTATGTCCATTGTCTGGATCATCGATGATGAAGCTCATATCGCCACAATTGCCATTCACCCAGGCTATCGAGGTAACGGCTATGGGAAAAGCCTGTTGGCTGAGACGTTACGACAGTCCATTCAACGGGGTGCACACCTGGCAACGCTTGAAGTCAGAGAGAGTAACCTGATAGCCCAGCAAATGTATCATGCATTTGGATTTGCCGTTGATGGTAAGCGCCCGCATTATTACCTCGATAATAATGAGGACGCAATCATCATGACCGTTAACCAATTGGGGTCACAGTATCTTGCTGGGTTGGATAAAGTCTTAACCTAAGAATAATATATATTGGATAAATGAGCAGTTATCCTTTATACTTACGCCACATTTTGTAGGAGGCAGGTAGTGGACGAAGACAAAAAGCGCCTTGCTGAAGCAACGCTGGCTCAAATTGCCAGTGAAGTTTCGGTATGCCAACGCTGTATGCTGCACCACTCGCGGAAATTGGCTGTCCCTGGGGAAGGACCTGTGGATGCCGAGATCATGTTTATTGGTGAAGGTCCGGGATTCCACGAAAATGAACAAGGCCGGCCTTTTGTCGGTGCGGCAGGGAAATACCTGGAGGAACTGTTAGCCAAAATAAACATGCGGCGCGAAGAGGTTTTCATCGGTAATGTAGTCAAGTGCCGTCCTCCCAATAACCGTGACCCGTTGCCAGATGAGTTGGCAGCCTGCAGTGATTATTTGGAACGCCAGATCCAGGTGATCAACCCCAAGGTCATTGTCACCCTGGGACGTTATTCGATGGCGCGCTTCCTGCCCAACGCAAAGATCAGTGATGTCCATGGTCAATCTTTTCGAATCAAAGGACGCCTGGTGGTGCCTATGTTCCACCCTGCTGCTGCCTTACACCAGCCATCCTTAAAAACATCGATTGAACGCGATTTTGCCCACCTGCCTGAGCTGATTGCAAAATCATCCAAAGCTCCAAGCGTCAAGGAAGATAAACCACCTGATCCAAAATCGGAACCGACTCAGCTGAGCTTGTTCTGAACTAACAATGTGAGGAGCTATGACATCAGTAAAAGATGGATTATTAAATTCTCTGCGTGACCATTCAGCCAAAATCGGTATCTTGGGTTTGGGATACGTGGGTCTACCCCTTGCGGCAGCTTTTGGTGAGGCGGGTTTTCAGGTCATCGGTATTGACCCCGACCCACGTAAAGTAAATTCACTTAATCAGGGTGTAAGCTACATTCAGGATATCCCCGATCAGCAAATTTCCAACCTTCTTCAGAAGGGCAGATTGTCTGCCACGTCTGATTTTTCTGCCTTAAGTCAGTGTGCTGCGGTCAGTATCTGCGTGCCAACACCTTTACGGAAAACAGGTGACCCGGATATGTCGTTCATCCTGAGCGCCACCGAAGAGCTGGCTAAATACATCCATCGAGGCATGATTATCGTGCTTGAGTCAACCACCTACCCAGGTACGACTCGTGAAGTCCTGCTGCCAAAACTTGGCAAGGATAAAGGCCTCGTGGTAGGTCAAGACTTCTTTCTGGCTTTTTCACCCGAGCGGGTGGATCCCGGTCGTGAGGATTGGAACACGCTCAATACTCCCAAAGTGATTGGTGGAATCACCGAAGAGTGCAGTGAAGTCGCCTCTGTGTGGTACTCGGAAGCCCTAAAGACCGTCGTCCAGGTTTCTTCTGCTGAAACTGCCGAACTTTCCAAATTGCTTGAGAACACCTTCCGCATGATAAATATTGGCATGGTCAATGAGCTTGCCATCATGTGTGAGCGTCTTGGCGTGGATGTATGGGAGGTGATAGATGCCGCTGCCACCAAGCCTTTCGGGTTTATGAAGTTCACCCCTGGTCCTGGCCTCGGAGGCCATTGCATCCCAATCGATCCGTTGTATCTCTCCTGGAAAATGAAGGCCTTTCAATATAATGCTCGCTTTATCGAGCTTGCTGCTGATATCAACACCAATATGCCTCGCTACGTGGTCAGCAGGGTGATGGATGCTTTCAATGAACGCGGAACATCGCTGCATGGTTCCAGATGTCTGGTTTTGGGAGCTGCATATAAACCTGATATCGATGATATACGTGAATCCCCCGCTCTGGATGTGATTGGTTTGCTTCAAAAGAAAGGGGCTAAGGTTGAATACCATGATCCATATATCCCACGCTTGCGCACCCACGATGACCTCGAAATGGAAAGCGTCACCGATGTGATGAAATCTGTGCGGGAGGCAGATTGTGTCGTCATCATCACCAATCACTCGTCTTACGATTACAAAGCCATCCTCAAGCAGGCAAAATTCGTTTTTGATTCTCGTAATGCCCTGGGAAAGTTGGGCAAGAATAATCCGAAGGTAGTGCGCCTCTAGTCCATGGAATATTATCTCGTAACCGGTGCAGCTGGCTTTATCGCTTCACGTGTGATCGAAATGCTGCTTGATGCAGGTCATTCCGTTGTGGGGGTGGATGACATGAATGATGCTTACGACGTGCGCATGAAGGAATACCGACTTCGGAAGCTTGAGGGTTATCCTCAGTTCACATTTCACCGGTCAGACATTTCGGATCGTGCTACCTTCGATCGAAACTCACCCCTGCGACAGCAATCTTATACGGCAGTCATCAACCTGGCAGCCCGGGCGGGTGTCCGGCAGTCACTAGACAACCCGTGGGTGTATGTGGATGCAAATATCACCGGCACGTTGAACCTGCTTGAGTACTGCCGTGAGCAGAATATTTCCAAATTCATCCTTGCCTCCACTTCCAGTGTCTACGGAGGCGATGTGCCCCTCCCTACTCCTGAAACAGTTAGCAGCGACCACCCGTTACAGGCTTATGCAGCCACAAAAAAGGGTGCTGAAGCCCTGTGCCATGTCTATCATTATCTTTATGGCTTGGATGTAACCATTTTCCGTTACTTTACCGTTTATGGTCCAGCACCACGCCCCGATATGGTCATGTTCCGCTTCACCCAATGGATCAGTGAGGGTCAAACGGTAAGAGTAAACGGGGATGGGGAGCAATCACGTGGTTTCACTTTCCTAGATGATATTGCGCGTGGGACTTTGCTCGGCCTTAAACCTTTGGGATATGAGATCATTAATCTGGGAGGACATGAAGTGATCAAAATTAATGACCTTATCGGTATGTTGGAATCTCTGACCGGTAAAACGGCAAAAATTGAACATCTTCCACGCCACCCCGCAGATATGACGACCAATTGGGCAAATGTGGAAAAAGCCAAGCAGCTGCTGGGGTGGGCGCCGAGGATCGGGTTACGAGAAGGTGTTTCACGACTGGTCGACTGGTACAACCAGGAACGGTTATGGGCGAGCCAAATATCCACCACCTGATGGTTTTTGTACCTTATGCACTTATCTCAGAAATAATAAACAAATCCGCATATGCTCAAAACGCTTCGCTCTTGGTGGCAGGATAAGCTGCTTAGAGGGGTGTTAAAAAACACCAGTTACCTCTTCAGCAGCAACGCACTTTCTGCAGCTTTGAGCATGGTTAACTCTATCTTTGCCACGCGCCTTCTCGGCATCGAAGGTTTGGGGCTGGTCACCACTGTCCAGACGTTCACCTCCAATATCAACCGTTTGCTCTCTTTTCGGATGAGCGAGGTGGTAGTCAAGTACCTGGGGCAAGTTCTGGCAGGTGACCAAGCAAGGGAGGTTGCAGATGTCCATCCCCGTGAAAGCCTCCCCCAGCCCACTTCTTATAATCCCCAAGCTGCTGCGATTGTCAAAGGCATCGGTCTCATCGAGGCTGCCACCTCGATTCTGGCATACTTGACGTTGGTGTTATTAACCCCTTGGGCTGCCCGCCTGTTCGCCAAAGACCCTGCTGTAGCAGCATTATTCCCGATCTATGGATTAATGCTTCTGGCAAACCTGGTCTATGAGACTTCCACGGGGGTTTTACAGACTCACAAACGATTCGACTGGCTGGCGATCATCAATACCATTCAGAGCATCATCACCGCCGTGCTTATCCTGCTGGCATTCATCCTTAAGCGGGGTGTTTTGGATGTATTGGGGGCTTACCTGTTGGGTAAAACATTCGCAGGGATTGCCATTTCCATTCTGGCATTCAAGCAAATGAACCATAACCTGGGTCGTGGGTGGTGGCATGCCTCGCTGCGACAGGTTAGTGATTGGCGGGGGATCTTGGGGGTTGCCGTCACCACCAACCTGAACGGCACGGTCAACCTGGTCACCCGCGATAATGCTCCCCTATACCTGGCGGCCTTAAGCCCGGCGAATCTAGCGCAGGGTTATGTTGGTTATTTCAAGCTCGGTTTGTCCATCATTAATTTCATCACACTTCCCATCGACCCGTTCATTTGGCCGACTTATACGGAAATTACCCGCACCATTGCACTCCGCCAGTGGCAACGGACGCGCAGTTTACTCAAGCGGGTCAGCACCATAGCTGGCACCTGGACCCTGGCTGCGACAGCCGGGATTGCACTTTTCGGCTGGTGGCTGATCCCATTTGTGTATGGTCCCGCCGCCTCCCCCGTTTACCCGGTGGTGTTGATCCTCCTGGTTGGATATGGGGTGGCAAATATACTCAATTGGAACAGACCATTATTGCTTGCCTTTGGAAAACCCTCCTACCCGCTTTGGGTATCCCTGGGGGTGGGGCTGATTGAAGTCCTGCTCCTGCTTTGGTTGGTCCCTAAGGGAGGTTATCTGGTTATGGCGGCTATCCTGACCGGGTACCTGGCAACCTCTGTCGGTATGATTGCCTGGCGGGGTTGGCGCCTGATTCGGGAGCACGAGGCAATGGAACTCGTGCCTGGTGAGACGATGGCGAAGGATATTCAAGTATGAGGACCTGGAAGTAACCCATGAAGATTGCCTGTATATCCGCTTCCCGGATACCTTCAATGACCGCCAATAGCATGCAAGTGATGAAGGCGTGTCAGGCAATCAGCCAGCTTGGGCATGAAGTGCATTTATTCTTACCCACGCACAGTCATCAGAATAAAAATATTGAATTAACCAACTATTATGGGCTTTCAACACAATTCTCAATCCATAGGATACCTTCACATCGCAACCTGCACCGATATGACTTTGCTTTCCTGGCCACTCGAAAGGCGCGCCTCCTGAAAGCAGATGTTTCCTATGTCTGGCTTCTGCAAGCTGGAATATTCTCCCTCCTGGCACACCTGCCGGTGGTGATTGAGCTCCACGGACCACCCGAGGGCAAGTTCGGTCCAGCCTTATTCCGCCTCTTCCAGCGTATCCCGGGTAAAAAACGACTAATGCCAATCACGCATTCATTAGCCAGGCAAATCCAGGAACGCTTCCACATGGATATTTACCATCAGCTTCAGACGCATGTATCTCCCAATGGTGTGGATCTGGACCGTTACTCCGATTTACCAGAGCCGAAAGTTGCCCGCGAGTTGCTTGGTCTGCCGCCCATGCTGACAGCTGGTTATACCGGGCATTTATACCCTGGGCGTGGGATGAACTTGTTGTTGGAACTAGCCAGATGTTTTATAAACCTCAACTTTTTATGGGTGGGAGGGCATCCTCCTGATGTAAGCGTATGGCGTGAGCGTTTGGCTGCCGAAAAAATCGAGAACATCACTCTGACGGGATTCGTCCAAAACAGCCAGCTGCCATTGTATCAGGCAGCCGCTGATATCCTGTTGATGCCTTACGAAAAGGTAATTACCGGGAGTAGCGGGGGTAATTCGATTACCTATGCCAGCCCCATGAAAATGTTCGAATACATGGCAAGCAAGCGTGCGATCATCTCCAGTGACCTGCCTGTCATCCGCGAAGTGTTGAACCTCTCCAATTCGATGCTTTGCCCACCTGAGGACATCGATGCCTGGTCGCAGGCCCTTGGATGTCTGCTCACAGACGAGGAACAACGCCGTGCATTGGCTGAGCAAGCCTGGCAGGATATCCAGAAATACACATGGCTGGAACGCGCCCGGAATGCCCTGGTAGGGTTTCCGACCTAACCCCTGACCATCACTTATGATAGAAAATAAATCTTTGACAGCCAATAAGCTGCTACTATCATCCACTTTTTGGGTGTGGGTCGTTTGTATTGTGGGGGTTATTATACGGCTGTCTATGGTTCTTCTCTACCAGGCAGTCGGGTTCAGCGACACCCCCAGCTATCGCCGTCTGGCTGAAACTGTTCTGCGAGGTTTCGCCAACTATGACGGCACACGCACGCCTGGTTATCCGGTCTTTTTGGCTCTGGTCGGTAGCGACCAGCGGGTGTGGCTGGTCCAGCTTTTATTAGGTTTTTCTACGACTCTGCTCCTGTTCTATATGGGATGGAAGTTAACCGATAGACCATGGATTGGGGGGTTGATTGCCTTGTCGCATACCCTCAACCTGGGTCAGCTCTTTTTTGAATCCAACTTGTTGACCGAATCCCTGACTACCTTCCTGCTCGTTTTGACTCTGGCGGGTGGGCTGATCTGGCTTTTATACCCCAAGAATCGCAGCCTGTGGCTGGCTTTTGCGGTGGGGCTGACCTCCACCTTGACACTGCTTGTGCGCCCGTTGTTCATCTATCTTCCTTTTTTCGTGCTTATATTTCTATTAATCGTTCTCAGGCTTAATTATTCTAACGAAAACGCAAATGACGAGGTTGAGAAGAAAGCCACACAACAACCATCCGTGAAAAATCAACCTCATTGGCAATACGGAATTGCTTTTTTCCTGCCGGTTGTCATCCTGCTCGGTGGTTGGTTGACATTCATTCATGCCCGCTATGGCGATTGGTCCCTGACGACCATGACGGGTTATCACCTGATCCAACACACCGGCAGCTACTTTGAGTATGTGCCAGATGAATATGCTTCCTTGCGGGATACTTATATCCAATACCGGGATGCACACATTGCCCAGTATGGCACCCAAACTAACACAATATGGGAGGCCATCCCGGAGCTGAGCCGTGTCTCCGGTTACAATTTTTACGACCTCTCAAGGGTGCTGGCGCGTATTTCCATCCAGCTGGTCCTAAAACACCCAATCCTATATATTAAAAGTGCCATCTCCGGTTGGTGGATGTTCTGGCGCACCGCAGTCTATTGGTCCGCGGATGCCCTGCGCGTTCCAGGGTTGGCTGGAGGGGTGGGTATCGTCATTCAAATCCAGCGGGGCATATTATTTTTTATCAATCTCGTTTTTATTTTTTCCTCGCTTTATTATACCTTGACTGAATTCCTGGCAACCTTGCGCCATAGGCAATATCGAGACCGATTGCGTTTTTCCGTACCTGCCCAACAGGCTTATTCCTGGTTATTGTTAGTCATTATCTGGAGCGCCTCCATCCTGCAGACCTTACTTGACCATGGAGACAATCCACGCTTTCTGATCCCCTTACAATCTCTCGTAGTTCTATGGGTGGCTTTGTACTTTTATCACCTGACCAACAAAAAACGAGCGTTGATCCATCACGCACCCCAGTCAGGCTGATATCGATGATCATTCAAGATAATAACCATGCATAAATTTCAGGTAAAGAAAGAATTTTGGATCATTACCCTGTCAGTCCTCATTCTTGCCGCGTTGCTTGCTTTTTTGGATGGCACGGGTCATTGGCTTCAAAGCTGGATTGCTTATTTCTTCTTGCTGGGGATCGGAGCTGGGAGTATCTACGGAGTGTGGAAGGCTGTGAAAGCCAGCCAAAAATCCACCACCATCGCCATCATTTCTCTCTCCTTGCGTCTCACAGTTGGGGTCGCACTGGCTCTGTTGCTCCCTATTATCGGCTACCAAAACAATACCGAGCACCGCGCAGGTTATGTATATACCGACGCATACATCCGGGATGGTCAAGCCTGGAACTTAGCCACCTCAGGTGCCCCGCTCAGTCAGGCATTTAGCGGGCAATTCTCAGGCGATCAGTATGGGGGAATGCTGGCGATGAGTGCATTTATTTATCGCCTGCTCAGTCCGGATGCACATCGCCCCTTCCTGATCCTCATTCTGAGCGCTGCCTTATCTGCGTGCGGCATCTTATGCCTTTGGAAGGCATCGCGCACATGGTTTGATGAGAAAACCGCCCTGCTTGTCATCTGGCTTTTTGCATTGTATCCTGAAAGCATTCTGTTAGGCAGCAGCCAAATGCGGGAGGCCATCGTGATCCCGGCGACTGCTATTTCCTTCTACGGATTGAGTGAGATTCAAGGAAGGAGAAAGGCTGGCTGGGTATGGTTGTTCCTATCTGCTCTATTATTATTTCCCATTCAACCTTTGGCTGGTTTTATCTCTTTTGCTGTTCTTTTGGGGATTTGGCTGCTCGACCCTGCCACATCAAAGACTCTGAAACGACGCCAAAGCATTTTAGTCATCTTTGTGTTGGTAGCCACCCTCCTGGTGGCCCTGTTGGTGGTGAGCTCAATCCTGGCTAATCTTCCCTCAGTTCAGGGTAGCAAAACCATAAACGTATTTCTCAATTGGTTCCAAAACAACTTCAATTTCCAAAGTTATCTCACCGAGCGCAGCTCTGGGATGTTTCAAAGTTTACTGGACAGTATGGGTGAACAATGGCGTTGGCTGATCGTCTTGGTCTACGGTATTGCTCAGCCTGTCTTGCCTGCCATTGTGGGTGATCCCAGCGCGGCGTGGATCATGCGCATCATTGGTTTCCTGCGCGCGGCAGGATGGTACACCCTGGCACTTCTCCTGGTATATGGGACTCTGGGAGCATCGCGCAGTCGCAACGAGACAAGGCGCTTCCAGCTCATCTGGATCAGCTTGATCAGCTGGGCTTGGATCATGGTGGCAGCCCTGAATGCTGGTGCGGACCAATGGGATAACCCACGTTATCGGGTCATACTGTTGCTCTGGCAGGTAATCCTGGCTGCCTGGGCTTGGGAATGGGCGCGCTCGCGGAAAGATGCCTGGCTTTGGCGTTGGCTGGCGGTCGAGGTGGTTTTCGTCGGGATGTTTACCGAATGGTATCTGGGACGTTACTATCCTGGTTTCATCCATTTGGATATCAAATTGATGATCCTTGCCACGCTGCTGGTCTGTGGAATGATCCTGATGGGAGGGGCAATCTGGGATAAAAAACGCCTCAAAAAACCAATTCCCCCCGATAATCGTTTATAATTCAGTCACTGAATATTGATATCTTAGGAGAATCATAGTGCCAACAGCTATTATTACCGGTATAACCGGTCAGGATGGCTCATATCTCGCTGAGCTGATGCTATCGAAAGGCTACCGGGTGATCGGAATGATGCGCCGTTCCAGCGTGGTCACGTTCGAGCGCATCCAGCACATCCAGGACCAGATTGAGATCATCCAGGGAGACTTGCATGACCAGAGCTCATTGATGGACCTGATGGAACAATACAAACCGGATGAAGTGTACAACCTGGCAGCACAATCCTTTGTCCCCACATCCTGGAACCAACCCGTCCTGACGGGTGAGGTCACCGCTTTAGGGGTAACCCGCATGTTGGAGGCGATCCGATTGCTTAGCCCTAAAACGCGTTATTATCAGGCCTCTTCCAGTGAGATGTTTGGGAAAGTCCATGAAACCCCCCAGAAGGAAACGACCCCATTTTACCCTCGCAGCCCCTATGGGGTTGCCAAAGTCTATGGGCACTGGATCACCGTCAATTACCGTGAATCCTATAACCTTTTCGCCGTTTCGGGGATCTTGTTCAATCATGAAAGCCCTCGACGAGGCACCGAGTTCGTCACCCGTAAGATCACCTACGGGGCAGTGCGGATCAAGCTGGGGTTGGCAAAAGATCTACGCCTTGGGAATCTGGAATCACGCCGCGATTGGGGTTTCGCCGGGGATTATGTGGATGCCATGTTTCGTTTAATTCATAATGATCATCCAGAAGATTTCGTCGTTGGCACAGGTGAAACTCATTCGGTACGGGAATTTTGTGAGAAAGCATTTTCATATCTCGATATGGATTACAAGGAATACGTTATCCAAGACCCTCGCTTTTATCGACCTGCCGAAGTCGATTCGCTCATCGCAGACTCAACCAGAGTCCGTCAAAAGCTTGGATGGGCCCCCAAAGTTGATTTCAATGGATTGGTTCAGATGATGGTAGATTCTGATCTGGTCCACCTCGGACGGGAGATCACCTGAGCCAAAACCCAACCCAATTGAGTCCTCCTGAGGAAATACTGCCCATCCAGGGTGCCCAGGCGAGGGGAGTCCACCCCTCATGGCTGCGATGGTTGGGTACTATTCTGGCAGTTGGGTTGCTTATCTATTTACTGAGCCGGCAAGGTTGGGCTGAGATTGCCACGGCGGTTGGGCAAATAGCCTGGTGGCGTTTTGCCCTGGCGATCATCCTGGTAATGATCTCCCGCCTGGCTGTTGTGGGGCGCTGGCACGTCTTGATGCACTCAGCAGGGACCGGGATCACCCCCCGCCAATCTGTGCGGCTCACCTTCGCAATGCTATTCTCATCCAATTTTCTACCCACCACCGTGGGAGGCGACGTTGTCCGTCTGGCGGGTGCGGTCCGACTGGGGTTTGACCAAGCAGTCAGTGTAGCTTCACTGGTGGTGGATCGCCTGGTCGGTATGGCAGGCATGGCAATGGCACTTCCCTTCGGCCTCCCGGGGACCATTCGTTACCTCTCAAGCGCACCCGCTGCAACCTCCCTGGCAATCCCCTGGCTTAACCCGCTTGCGGAAAAGGTGCGGCTCTTTCTGAAGGAACTCACCCGGGCATTGACTGTATGGCTGCACAAACCAGGCTCACTTTTGGGTGCGCTAGCTTTCACCTGGGTGCACATGCTGTGCACGTTTGCCATGGTCTGGCTATTCTTGGGAGGCATGGGTGAACAGGTCCCCTTCTGGCTGGTGATGGGTCTTTGGAGCGCCACCTATTTTGTTACCTTACTACCCATCTCGATCAATGGTTTGGGTGTGCAGGAACTGGCGATCGCGTATTTCTACGTAGCCATTGGGGGCATATCAGCTTCCAGTGGGCTCACCCTGGCGCTGCTGATGCGCATCCTGCAGATGATCGCCAGCCTGCCGGGAGCATTATTTATCCCCGATATCATGGCGGGAAGAAAATAAGCAGGGAAAGATGATAGGACAAATCGCCCTCATCACCATCTTGACCGAGGATATTATACGGTTGGCAGGCTTTTACCAATCCGATATGGGGTTTGAACTGCAGCAGGGTGTTGATTTGGTTTATGCGAACATCCTTCGTATGCGTAAAATCCCATCCAGCCTTCTGCGCCAATCCGGATGGGAATATCTGAACTGCTGGCTGATTTAGGTTGAACCATGTCACGTAGACTCCTCCAGCTAGCATACTACCTTTCCTTCATTATTTTCCCGCTGCTTGTCATGGGTCTAGCAAGCCAAAGGCTGGCAAATATCCCCCTGCGGTTGCTGGTCTTCTGTATTCTGTCACTCGGTGGGGCATGGTTATTTCGAACTGCCAGGCCCAAACAGGGTTGGGGTACTGCCCTGTTACTGACCAGCCTGGGTTATGGAACTGCCTACAAGCTCGCCAGCTTCATCCCGGACGTCTCAAACTATCCGTTTTCATTGGGCTGGTCGGAAGCCAGCCGCTATTATTACGCCTCGCTCTGGTTTTCAAATCAGGTCTATGGGATCACTGAGCCTCCTTCGGTCTTGCACCCCAGCCGGTATCTGCTGCAATCACTTCCTTTTATTTTGCCTCACTCCTCCCTATTGCTGCACCGGCTGTGGCAGGTGGTGTTGTGGGTTGTATCCGCTTCATTGACCAGCTGGTTATTCGTCAGGAGACTTCACCCTGTGGGTCAAAAACGATCCCTGGTCACAACCCTGTGCATAATCTTCTTTGCCTTCCTCTTCCTCTTTCAAGGCCCAGTTTATTACCACCTGCTCGCCATCGTCATCCTGTTACTGTGGGGCTTTGATAGCACCCACTTCTGGCGCAGCCTGATCCTGGTGCTGGTGGCTTCAGTGTGGGCAGGGATCAGCCGGGTGAACTGGCTCCCAGTCCCCGGGCTGCTGGCCGCGGCGCTCTACCTGATGGAATGCCGGATGGAAGGCAAATCTCTCTGGCGCTACCTGGTACCACCTGTGATTTGGGTGCTGGCAGGGACTGGGATTGCCTTTGCCAGCCAGCAGGCCTACCAACTTTGGTCGGGAAACCCCGCGGCATGGTTTGGCTCGAGCTTTTCCTCCGATCTATTGTGGTATCGTTTGCTGCCCAACCGGACCTTCCCTATGGGGATCCTGCCAAGCGCAGTTTTCGTCTCGTTACCGCTCATCGGTCTGATGGTCTCGTGCCTGCTCAACCGCTGGAGAGAATATCATCCCATCCGCTTGGTTGGGTTGGCTGCCATCCTGCTCGTTCTGTTTTTAGGAGGTATCATCGTCAGCGTCAAGATTGGTGGAGGTAGCAATCTACATAACCTGGATGCATACCTTACCTTGTTGCTTGTGATCAGCGGTTATATCTACTTTGCTCGTTTCCGGCCGGATGGGACTGCACAGATTCATGAAAGTGGTCATGCGAGTGCCCCTCGGGCATTGAGCGAGTCGCGTAAATCAATTGAAGTTTTTTTCATTGGGGTAGCTTTAATCTTCCCCCTATACTTCACCCTGAGTGTAGGTGGTGCCCTGCCAACCAGGGATTACTCTGCTGCAAACGCTGCCCTGCAAACGATCAATTCAGCCACCCAACAAGCAGTAAAGGGGGGAGGTGAAGTCCTCTTCATCAGCCAACGCCAACTGGTGACATTCAATTACGTCCAGGAAGTGAACCTCGTCCCCGAGGATGAGCTGGTCTTCCTGATGGAGATGGCAATGTCAGATAATTCCACCTACCTGGATGCATTCCACACCGATATCAGCCATCAGCGTTTTGCCATGATTGTCTCCGAACCATTGACTGCCCAGTTTCAGGGGAGAAGTCACAGCTTTGGCGAAGAAAACGATGCCTGGGTGGAACGCGTCTCAGAGCCAATTTTATGTTACTACCAGCCTTCCATGCAATTGGATGCTGCAGGAGTAATCCTATATACCCCTCGCCTCGACCCGTGCAAGTAAGCAGGTCTTCAAGCCATGTACCTTAGCCGCACCAATAGCCTGATTGACATTGCCCTCTATTTTCTGCTTTCCAGCGGGTGGGCAATGGGTGGCTGGTTGCTGGTGACGCATGCGTTCCGTTTACGCCGCCTGGAACGCATTATATGCGGTCTTGGGGTAGGTTTTCTACTATTCATTAGCTTTAGTAATCTTTATGCTCATTTTTTAGATATCACGATTGCTTATTGGGGTTCAGCTCTCACAATATTGCTGGTCGGTATAGCCTGTGCCTGGCTATCAAAACTGCATCCATGGCTGGAAAAGCGCGATTTGCTAGCCGTACCCATGGTATTAGTGCTGATTGGTTTAATGGTTCTGTTTACATTCATTTTAAAGGGAGAAGCCATCTTTGATGAGTACCTGCATCTACCGCTGATATCAACGATGGCTAGTGGGGATATACCGCCTCACTTTTACCTGAATCCAGCTTTCTATTTTGCTTATCATTACGGAATTCAGGTATTCGCTGCCAGCCTGGTGTACCTGGTTGACTTCTTCCCCTGGTCTGCCTGGGATGTAAGTCGTGCCTTAGCGATCGCTTTCACCCTAGTCCTGGGTTGGTTATGGGTTCGCAGAGTCTCCCGCAGTAACATCGCTGCCTGGTTGGGCACTATTTTGTTCACCTTTGGTGGTGGGTCGCGCTGGTTGTTGCTGCTCCTGCCTGCCCCGTGGCTAAATTGGGTCAGCCAATCGGTTAACCTCGTAGGTACAGGTCTCGATACTGCACCCACTCTGGTGGCAGCCCTCTACAGTCCTTGGCTGATTGAGGGCGGGGGACCTGTACCCTTCCCATTTGCATTCCATAATGGCATTTTCATCCCGGTGTTTTTTAACCTTGGTAGTACCGGGGCAATGCCATACATGACCATTTTGCTGCTGCTCTTGCTCCTGCCACATGGTCGTTTCTCTATAACAGGGTTAATCACCTGGAGCATCCTTTTTGCCACGCTGGCCTTAAGTGCGGAGCATCTCTTTGCAGTTATATGGGTTGGTATCACATTGGTAGCTGGCATCTCCCTCATCTTCCATAAGCGCCTATTCAAATCCTTCCCGAAGGGTACTTTTTTACAATGGGGCATCATACTCTCCCTGGCAGCCTCGCTCTCACTGGTTCAAGGCGGGTTTATCACCGAAATATCTCGCAATCTAATTGCATCCATCTCAGGCGCTGCTTCACAGAGCTACAATGTGCGTGGCTTTTCTATCCGTTGGCCGCCTGGCTTGTTATCTGCCCATCTTGGCGTCCTTTCCATCCTTATCCCAGGTCAGTTGATTACCTTGCTGGCGGAGCTTGGCCTTGCCTTGATCCTTATTCCGGTTATCTTCACCCGCTTTAAAAAATGGCTGTACCGGAGGGATTGGTTTTCATCCGGTCTGGCTATCAGCGCAGCCCTCAGTCTGGCTTTCCCCCTTTTCTTCCAATACGAAGTCGACCGCTCCATCACTCGCATGCCCGCCACAGCATTGTGGACCTGCCTGGTATTGGGATTTCCCATCCTTTGGATGGCAATTTCCCGCGTAAAAACCATCACCCGTCTGGGGATGGTCGCAGGATACGTGATCATAATCCTGGCAGGTGCCGTGATATTCCGTACCCAGCTCTACTCCATTCCAAACTTAGAGTACACCTATTATATTGACGAGCTGGATGCCAGTTATTCTGCTGACTATTGGAATGAACTTCCCACGAATGCCCAGGTGCTGGACCGGATCCCCTCGCGCTCAGTGACCCTTTTTGGACGGATTACCCGCGCGCATGCTGGTATATATGACCCCCAGCCAGATTGGGAAGCGTTGATTGTCAATCCCATCCCCACGCAAATTGCTGCCGCGGGATATGATTATGTCTATATGGATAGGGTATGGTGGGACAGTCTGACCTCCACCAAACAATCAAACTTCCAACAACCATGTATTGACATCATTGATGAACGAGAGCAAACTGGAGGCACAGACTACCGCTTATTGGTTGATGTCAGTGCTTGCAAGTAATTATTCTGGTGAATTTTAGGATGGTATTATCCTATCATTTTCGCACGTAAAACTATAGAGGCAAAACTATGAAAATCGACTATCAAGAAACAGCGAATGACTTGCTGGCGCGCATCGATATCCATAAAAAATATGGCAGCCGTGATATTGACCAATGGATGCTGCACCTGTTGAACCCTCAAAAAGGTTCGACTATCCTGGATATAGGTTGTGGTGCGGGTAAGCAATGCTTCCTTTTCTACAAAGCCCTCGAAGGCGAGGCAGATATCACCGGGGGAGATATGAACCCCGAGTTACTCGAAAAAGCCCGTCAGGAAAACGCCAAGATTGGGAACCGGATCAAATTCATCGACTTAAATTTCAACCAGCGCTTTCCGGTAAACGACAACCAATATGACCTGGTGACATCATGCTTTGCGATCTATTACTCTGAAGATATTCCCTTTACTATTTCCGAGATGCGGCGGGTGATTAAACCGGGTGGGCATTTATTTACCACGGGTCCAATGCCGGAAAATAAGCGACTTTTTTACGACATTATCTTTGAAGCCACTCACCAGCCCATCCCACCCATGCCGGGGAGCTCACGCTATGCCAGCCTGATCCATCAAGCCATTCAGGAGCAATTTTCAAAAGTAGAGCTACATATCTTTGAAAATCCGCTGATTTTCGAAGATGTCGATCCCTTCCTTGCGTATACGCGGGCTTCTTTATCTGAGGATCGCAAGTTATGGAAGACCCTTTTTGAGACTGCGGGTGGGTTTGAGCATGTTATGCAGGAAATTAAAAAAGCTGCCACAAAGCAGCTTGCAAAGGATGGAAAGCTTGTCATGACCAAAGTCGTGGGTGGTTTTATCGCTACCAAATAATACCAACCAGGCTCTGACCAACGGTAATTACCGACTTCAGGATGGTCTGAACTGGTACAATAATAGACATTCATAGATGAGAGGCAATTGATGAAGGTCCAACCTGGACTCTCAGTGGTATACGATAGCACCCGTCGAGGGTCTGCTGTATTTGAAGAGCTGAGAGAGATTTTAAACTATCGCCACTTGATCTGGCAGCTAGTCCGTCGAGATATCCTCACGCGCTACAAGCGATCATTCCTGGGTGTTGCCTGGACCATGTTAAACCCACTCGGCATGATGCTGGTATGGACGATTGCTTTCTCCCAGGTTTTTAAATTATCCGACATGCCTTCCTACCCTTCATTTGTCTTAAACGGTTTGCTGGCATGGACCTTTTTCAGCCAGACCACCACAGCCGCCATGGTGAATCTGGTGTGGGGTGGAGGGTTGCTCAACCGCATCTATATCCCGCGCGTATCCTTTGCTCTTGCGGCAGTGGGTACCGGGCTGGTGAACCTGCTGCTCTCCCTCGTCCCGCTGGTGGTGGTTATGCTGGTGACAGGCATGCCAATCCAATGGACATTTATTTTTGTGCCAGTCTCAATTTTGATATTATGTGCCTTTGCACTTGGAGTTGGGTTGTTAATCTCCACCTGGGCGGTTTATTTCCCGGATATCACTGAAATGTATCAAATCCTATTGACTGCCTGGATGTTTCTAACCCCCATCATGTACCCGGAAGAATTTTTACCCCAAGCATACCGTGTTTATATCACCTCGCTTAATCCCATGTACCACATGGTCAAGCTCTTTCGCATCCCCATATACTTTGGGCGCTTTCCAACCCTGATGGAGTTTCTCATACCGCTTTCGATTGCAGTGGTGGTGCTGGTGATTGGATGGGTGGTATTTGCCCGAAAATCAGATGAGTTTGCATACCGGATATAAGGTTATGCCAGAAAAACCAATTGCCAGCGCAGCGGGTCAAACCATCATTCAAATGGAGAATGTCTCTGTGGAATATCGGGTTCCACAGGAACAGATTGGCACATTTAAGGAATACATGATCCGCCTGGTACAGGGGAAAGTTAAGCACCGAATATTTAATGCGCTCAATGGGGTCAGCTTGAGTGTTGATCAGGGTGAGGTATTTGGTCTCATCGGACAAAATGGTGCAGGTAAGAGTACATTACTCAAGCTGGTGGCACGGGTATTACGTCCCACGCATGGCCGGGTGCTGGTCATGGGTCATGTCGCCCCATTACTTGAAGTTGGGGCAGGATTTCATCCGGAGTTAACCGGTCGGGAGAATGTCTTTTTGAATGGCGCCATGCTCGGTTTCAGCCATGATGAAATGGAGGAAAAATTCCCCCGCATTGTGGAATTCTCAGAACTGGGTGATTTTATCGATGCACCCCTGCGCACCTATTCATCGGGGATGTCTGCTCGCCTGGGCTTTGCCGTTGCCACCGATTCCCAACCGGATATCCTGATCGTCGATGAGATTTTGTCCGTGGGGGATGAAGCCTTTCAGCATAAAAGTTTCGAGTGCATCCAATCTATAAAAGCCAAAGGAGCTACGATACTCCTAGTATCGCATACCATGAGTACCATCGAAACGATTTGTCAGCGGGCAGCCTGGCTGCACCATGGCAAAATCGTCTCTGTCGGTAATTCAATTGAAGTCGTCGACCGTTATCTGGGTCGAATATACGATGAAGAAACGAAGCACTTGATCGAAAAGAGTCACAGGGGTTTTCACCCGCAGGAGGGCAAAGACAGCATTGAAATCAGCCAGGTAAAAATACTCAACCAGCAAAACAATGAACAACTCATTTTCCATACGGGTGAGCCAATGCAAGTGCAAATCGAATATCGTGCCCGCCAACCCATTGATTCATTGGAGATCGGGTTTGCTATTCATCGCCAGGATGGGGTGCATATCACCGGACCAAATACTGCCTTCGATGGCCTTGAAATTAAAGCTGAACCGGGTTCAGGCGGGGTTGTTTACAGCATCCCTTCCCTTTCTTTATTGGAAGGGCTCTACAATGTAACCGTTGCATTGGTCAACCGGGATGGGAATATAATTTTGGACTATCACGATCGGATGCATTCATTCCGCGTTGAAAATCGTGGTCATAACGTCACCGAACGGTACGGTTTGATGACACTCAGTGGCGAATGGCGATTGCTCTGAGGAATTTGTAACCCATGAAATGGACGGTGTGGGGTTCAGAAGCAGGGATTTTTCTCAAGCAGATCAAGCAGCAAGGTTTTAACCATGCCATGCGGGCTATCCTGTGGAGGCTCAGGATGGCAACCGCTAAGTTACATCTCCAGGCACAAGAAAAGTTGGGGTGGTATCGTTATTCCGATTGGATTCGGGATCATGAAAGGGGTCAGGGGTTAACCCCAGAGCCTTTATTAAATCCTCAACTATCCTATTTTGTCCAAATTTCCGCCTCAAGCCAATCATACTTGAAAGATACATTGGATTCGTTAGTAAAGCAATCCTATTCCCATTGGAAAGCTTATGTTTATAGCACAAATTCTGAAACGCCTGATACCCTGATCAATTTTTACCAGCATGAACCCCGCATCCACTGGTTATTGTCCGCGCAAGTTTCACCACAGTTTGAACGCATCAGGGAGCAATCCGGTGATTGGCTGGGTTTCCTCAACGCGGGTGACATCTTATCGACGCATGCATTAGCTTTTTTTGTGTCTCAGATGGAGCTCCATCCGGATGCAACGATCGTTTATTCGGATGCCGATAAGCTTACTCCTGATGGATTAACCCGTCACGACCCCTCTTTTTGGCCTGATTGGTCTCCTGAATTGCTTTTATCCGTCAATTACCTCACTAGGGGGCTTTTTCGCCGCGCGGAGCTGCTGAAAGCCGCAGCCAATGCTGTTGATTTGGAGGAGGCAATCCTGCGCGGCTCAGAAGGTACTGGTCGGATCATCCACATCCCACAGGTGCTCTGTCATGTGCGGGATGGTCAAACATTTCCCTGGTTTGCCGATATCTTTCATCCAAATAACCTGAAAGCTCACCTGGAACGCAGTGGTCTGCAAGGAGTGACCGTTCAAAACTCCTCCACCACAGGCACTCCACAATTTACCTGGGCATACGCCCAAACCCTCGTCTCCATAATCATCCTCAGCCGCGATCAAGTCGGGTGGTTAAAACGCTGCATAGACTCAATTCTCACCCAGACCACATACCCCCATTATGAGATCATCCTGATCGAAAATAATAGCCGGGAACGGGAGACATTTTCTTATTACGAGCAATTAAAATCGATCCCGCAAGTTAAGGTATTCATCCATAACCAGGCTTTCAATTATTCAGCCTTCAACAACTGGGGGGTTCAACACGCCCAAGGCGATTTGTTATTATTTCTCAACAATGATATCGAATGCATCGATCCTGGCTGGCTTGACGAATTAGCCCGCTGGGCTTGCAGACCGGAGGTAGGAATCGTTGGCGCAAAGCTGCTTTATCCAGACCACACCATTCAGCATGCTGGTCTTGTAGTCGGTCTGGAAGGGCACGCCAATCACATCTTCGCTGGTTGCCAGGAAGGATATGGGGGGATTTTTGGCTCCGTTGAATGGTACCGCGATTATTCAGCGGTCACAGGCGCCTGTATGATGATGCGAAAGGCAGTTTACGAACAAGTTGGAGGCTTCGATGAAAATTATTTGTTGGCTTTCAACGATATTGAGATTTGCTTGCGTACCATCCAGGCAGGCTATCGGGTGGTTTACACACCATTTGCACGCCTGATCCATCATGAAGGTGCTACACGCTCCACCTATAAGCCGGCTGCTGATATCAGTCTCGCCAGCCAGCACCTGAAGCCTTTGATCGAGCAGGGAGACCCATTTTTCAACCCCAATTTATCGCTGATGAGCCGGATTCCCACTTTGCACCGCCGTGGTGAGCTTTCAGCCATAAAGAAGTTGGAATTAATCAGCGAGTTTTTGAGCTGAATAAGCTCGATTTGTTGATCAGTCGTTTATGAATTATTCACGAAAGAATTAACCTTATTCGTCGGTGCTTGCCATGCCGGAAAACGTGCTTTCCATTTTGATCATAAGCGGTGTGCGGGGTGATACACGCCGGTATCGCGCTTTTCACCTGTATGAACAGACACGTCTATTGGGTTTGGACAGCCAGCTTTCCCACATTACAGACAGCGAGATACGCAATAAAGCTGACCGCGCCGACGTGGTGATCCTCCACCGTGCACCTTTTGACCGGCAAATTTCCCAGCTCGAAAGGGATATCCATCAAAAAGGTGGTCTCCTCATTCAAGATATCGATGACCTGTTATTCGAGCCAGAGGCGTTTAAATATATCCATAGCGTAGATTTTTCCGATCCCGTCCGTGCCTCCTTGTACCAGGAAGATATGCGTCTGTATCGTAAAACAGTGGAGGCTTGTGATGCCGTTATAACCTCCACCGGGTACCTTGCCGAGCGCATTCGCCTGCTCGGCAAACCCGTCAGGGTTCACCGCAACGCTTTCAGCCGCGAAATGCTTGAAAGCTCCGAGAGGGCGTTGCAAACCCGGCAAATCAGCGACAAGGGTATCGTAATCGGCTATGCCAGTGGAACTGCCACGCACGACCAGGATTTCGCCCTGATCAAGCCTGCCTTGAAGTCCATCTTAAACCGCTTCCCAACGGCAGAGTTGCGGCTGGTAGGTCCGGTTGACCCCGGGGCTGATTGGGGTAATCTGGCAAGCCGGATTCATCGCCGGAAGCTTGTCCCATGGCGAATTTTGCCGGATGTCCTGGTCAGTTTCGATATCAATCTGGCTCCTCTGCGCACGGATAATCCTTTTGGGCAATCGAAAAGTGAGATTAAATATGTAGAAGCGGCTTTGGTAAAAGTCCCGACCATTGCCAGCCCGACAGATGCTTTTAAGTATGCCATCCGGCAGGCAGATAACGGTTTTCTTGCCAGCGATACTTTGCAATGGGAGAACTATCTGGAGACGTTGATCCTCCAGCCAGAATTACGTCGCCTGGTGGGAGAGGATGCCTACCAGGATGTGCTGCAGCGCTACCATCCAGACATGCGCGCCGGGGAGCTGGAAGGAACATTAAGTGTCTGGATGGGGCGTGAATTGAATTTACCTCCTGCCACATCCGTAGCTAGCAAGCCAGAGGCTGGATCGGTCGATCCATTCTGGAGCTGCGCTCAGGCTGAGCGATCACCCAGCTTGCTTCAAATGGGATGGTACACCTTACGCTATCGCGGATTATTCGTCCTCTTGAAGCAAGTTTGGATATTCCTGCGCCGGTGGGTGTCTCCGCTTATTCCGTTTCGAAGGATTGATTGAGAGGTCATTCCTGATCAGACTTATGCAGGTGCACCCGACAATGCTTGTATTGCCACGTTCATGAAGGTAAAATCAAACCAGCCTGAAATCGAACAGATACTTGTTTATGACCGCTCAGTTTCTTGAAAAACCCAGCCCAATCCATCCCGGAACAAGCCGGATAAACACGGTTTGTTTTTACTCATTTAACTTCCAGGATGCCTTATCTCACCTCAGGATGTTCGGTCCGGCCCGTCATCTAGGGTTAAAAGTGATCGAGGGGGTTGAAAATGGTCAGGTGTTCATTGAACGTGCCCTGTTGGGGGAGGTGATCGTCCTTCAACGTGATTTCCCCTCCGCCATTGAAGCCTATGAGGAAATCCTTGCCCAGGCCCGCCAAAAACTAATCCCGGTTATTCTCGATCTAGATGACCTGCTTTTCGTGTTGCCGGAAGACCACCCAGACCGCCTCAAGCATATCTTTACGGGGACATTATTACCTACCTTCCAGGCCATGCTGGAAGTGGATGGGGTGACAGTGACCACCCAACCGTTGTGTGATTTTATACGTGGCTACAACAAAAACGTCATGGTCCTGCCCAATTACCTGGATGATCAGATCTGGCAGCTAAAGCCGCCGGTTCGGAAGCCAAATCCGGATGATAAACTAAAGATCGGTTATATGGGAGGGCTCAGTCACCAACCCGATTTAGCCCTGCTCGTCCCAGTATTTCGTAATCTATTGCGGCGATTTCCTGACAGGTTGGAATTCCACTTCTGGGGAGCTGAACCTCCGGGTGAGTTTTCAACAAATCCAGGCGTACATAAGCATGCTGAAATTACCTGGATTTATCCCGATTTCGCCGCATATTTTCAAACCCAATCCGCTGATATTTTCGTCGCTCCGCTCGCCAACAATACTTTCAATAACTGTAAAAGCTCGATTAAATATCTGGAATATGGATCATTGGGGGTGCCGGGAGTTTTCAGTAAGGTGGAACCCTATTCCGATGTAATAAGCCACGGGGAGAATGGCTTTTTAGCCGCCTCTGCCGAAGAGTGGGAAGATTGCCTGGTCCAATTGATCGAAAACCCCGAGCTGAGATTCACGCTCGCCGCTAATGCCCAGGCAGAGATACAAGCACACTGGTTGTTATCCAGGAATGCCCCGCTTTGGATAGCAGCCTATCAAAAATCATCCGAGATAAGCGCCCACCAGACAGCGGGTGATTCGATGTATCTCGGAATGATCAGGAACCTCTCTCACCAAACCGTCTCCTGGCAGAGAGACACGAAGCATCAGCTGGAGCTGCAAAGGAATAGAATTACCGAGCTTGAAGACCTGGTTGCCCGGCGGGATGTAACGATTTCTGGTATTACCAATAGTAAAACATGGAAATTGGCTCTGGTATTTCGCCGGATACGCGAGTTGATTGCCCCGCCCGAAAGCCGGCGCACCAAGATTTTCGGAAGGATCGTGAGTTTTATCGCTGCTCCGTTTAAGCGATAATCAGGTGGCTGCCTGGTGCTGGATCAAAGCCTGACCTACACCAACGTGATCATGGATCGTAACAATCTGGGAACTACAGGATGTTGAATACATTAAAGAAAATCCGCGACTTTTTCTTTCCACCTTTTTCAAAACGCCGTGATGTTTACGAATTTTTTAGGAAAGGTCTATTGATGCTGAGAAGAAAAGGACCCAAAGGGATGTATCAGGAGATCCACTGGCGGGTGTCAAAACCACGCAGGCTTATCCCTCCCAATTCACGTGGAGACAGCTGGTGGAATAAATCAAATCCACTCATGGATGAATCTTTTTTTTCTCAGATTAATGAGCTCCCTCTTACCGAAAAGGTCGACATCATTATCTGTGTGGGTCCAAACCATGAAAATATCCTCGCGTGTTTATCCTCCATCGAAAAATATACCAACGGACATGAATATGACCTGAACCTGGTGGTGCATCAGAAGGATGTGGCAAATTTACCCAATCACAACTTGATCTCGAAAGCGCACCTGGTTACCCACGACATGGATTTATTCAATTATTCGCGTGCCAATAATCTGGTGCTAAAGGATTCCACTGGGGATGTCGTCTTGTTAAACGATGATACCGAGGTGACAGAAGATTGGCTCGTGAAATTACGGCAGGATTCCAGAGGTGTAGCGCTGACGGGAACCCATACCGAGCACTTGCGCGCCGGCAATCCTCAAATGTGGGGGCAGGGTTCCGCCAGGCTCACCAATTATCCGATTAACATGTTTTGTGCTTACATTCCTTCCAGGCTTCGCTCAGTCGTTGGCCTGCTCGACGAAGAGTTTTGTTATTACGGCGGTGAAGATGTCGATTATTCCTGTCGCGCCCTCCTGAATGGTTTCCCGCTGGTGATCTCGAGCGCCTTCGTTCAGCACAAGGATAATCAATCCTATAAAGCCTCCAAGGATTTATTGATCAAGGAATCTGATCGCCTCTTAATTGAAATGTATGGCATTGAAGCACCTTTTGATTTGAGTGGGATCAAGCCGAAGGTATCGGTCATACTGCCCACTCACAACCGTCCCGACTTACTGAGACCTGCTATCGAATCCATCTTGCAGGTTGATTTTGATAATTTTGAGTTAATTGTGGTGGATGACTTCTCAAACAAGGAAACTAGTGAGGTTATTTACGAGTTTCAAAAGCAGGATGACCGTATCCTCGCGATAAGGCTACCCAGGAATGTTGGGTCCTCCAAGGCTCGCAGTGTTGGTCTCAAAGCCTCTCGGGGGCAATTTATCCTGTTTACGGATGATGATGACACGGTTCTCTCAAATCGGATCTCCAAACCACTCGAATATCTCATCCAGCACCCTACATTAGATGTCGTCTATTGCAACTATAACCTGGTCAGTCATGATGGAAGCGTAACTCCCATCGTTGTTGATCAGTTTGACCTGCAATCCTATCTGGAGATGAGCTTTTACATCGGCTTCGGGATGTTGTTGGGCCGCAAAGGGGCTTTTTTGGATGTTCCCTTTATGTCCATCTATGATAAAGCGGTCGATTATGATTGGGTTTTTCGATTGCTTCGTAAAGGTTACAAAATCGACCTCTGTCCGGAAATCGTAATGAACTATAACCGCACTGGCGCTCCTAAATACCACTTATCCGGTAACCAAAGTTCGATCGATTTGCATGAAACAATTCACGACCGGGAATTCTTATTAAGAGGAATGGAACGCCGGGATTGAACAGCTGCTATCCGAAAATAACGAGTTGTCGCTGAGAGGGAATAACCATGATGCTCTTCCACGGAAAAAAAGTTTGCTTTATAGGTGCCCACCCCGATGATATCGAGCTGGGTTGTGGTGCTTTTATCTCAAACATCCACGGCAAAACGGACATATTGTGTGTCACCCTGTCTGATAATCAAAAGAACCCATCGCTCACTTCCCTGGTGGAGGAACACTACCGCAGCATGTCTATCCTGGGTGTAACCCGCGACCATATCAAACTCGGATCATTTGTCACGCGCCGCTTCCCCGAGCTACGCCAGGAAATCCTCGAGTATCTCTATCAGCTCAACCACGCATACCAGCCTGATATTGTCATCACCCACACCCTATCTGATATCCACCAGGATCACCAACAGACCACTGAAGAAGTCCTGCGTGCCTTCCGTGGGACAACCGTTTTAGGATTTGATGCCCTGCGCAGCAGCTATGGGTTCTTCCCACACTTCCTGGCGGAAGTCAGTCCGGAAGACGTCGAGAAGAAAATCCTGGCATTGGCTGAATATTCCACATACCATGATAAATATTACTTTGATGCTTCTGTGCTGCGCGCCACGCTCATCCGCCACGGTGCGTTGGCTGAGCGTCCGTTCGCTGAGGGATTCGACATCCTGCGCATCGTAGGCAATTTTGATGTGTGCTAATTCCCCGCTCATTTCATCAGTATTGAAATAAAACCCTAAATTTACCACTTAGTATTTGCGATTTCGAGTTATAATTCAGCCATTGAATTTCAATCACTGAATTTTGATTTATACCATCGATTAGCTAACTGATAATACCTCATCATTTACAATGGCAGAAAACCCCGAAGCCACGCGCGAAATGATCCTGCTCGAGCAGATCGAGAACGATCCAAACATCACCCAGGCCTCCCTGGCTACCCATCTCGGCGTTGCCGTGGGAACAGTCAATTGGCACCTCAAACGGATGATCGCCAAAGGATATGTAAAGGTGAAGCGTGCCGAGCGACGCAAACTGCGCTACATTATTACCCCTGAAGGGATAACATTCCGCGCCCACCTGACTATTGATTTCATTGAACAATCCTTCCTGCTTTATCGGAATATTCGCAAACGCGTACGTGAGCTGCTTGCGGATGTCAAGCGTGCCGGGCTCGACCATGTGCGCATCGAAAGCGAAACTAATCTCGATGACCCGAAACTCTCCAGCCAGACCAATGACATCGCAGATGTTTGCCGTCTGACCTGTCTGGAGCAAGGCATCAGAATCAGCCAGGATCCAAATTCCCCAACCCTGGTGGTTCATGGTGTAAATGTCACCTTGTACATGGAGATACCGGTATGAGCGATCAAGATACCCGCCCACAGGAAAATCATATAAGCCATGTCGTTATTACCGGTGGGGCAGGATTTATTGGCTCCCTTCTCACGGGTGAGCTATTGCGCCTTGGGATTAAAGTCACCGTCATAGACGATTTGATCTTTGGCGGCGAATCACTCCTGGCATATCTCGCCCATCCCAACTTTCACTTCACCAAAGCCAATGTGATCGAACCGCGGGTCATCCGTTCCAGCCTGCGCACTGAATGGGAAAAACCAGATGCGATCGTTCATCTGGCTGCCATTGTGGGCTTCACAGCCTGCCAGTCTGTCGGCAAGCAGGTTGCCTGGCGTTATAACGTCGAGGCTACCGAACGCGTCTTCGAGCAGGCGGTTACCCTGGGAGTAAGGCGTTTGGTTTATGCATCCACATACAGCAATTATGGCCTTTCCACCGATGGCAATCCCGTTACCGAAGATTCACCGCTCACCCCCCAATCCCTATATGCTGAAACTAAAATTGCTTCTGAACGGTTCCTGATTGCTCAGAATGATAGCTCTTGCGCCCCACTCATCTTCCGGTTAGCAACTTTATATGGCATCTCACCCCGCACGCGATTCGATTTGATCATCAACCAGTTCGTCCTTGAAGCCTACACCAAACGTGAGCTGCTTATTTACCAACGTGGATATTCGCGTTCCTTCGTCCATATCCGCGATGCAGTGCGCGGCCTTATCCTGGGTTTACATGCCCCCGATGAAAAAGCACGCTGCCAGATATATAACCTGGGGTCAGAACTGGGTAATTACACCAAGGATCAGATCGTGGAGCTGGTGCTCAAACGCCTGCCGGAAACCGTCGTCACCTATAAAGATATGACCTTTGGCGGTGATATGCGCGATATCACGGT
>Ga0154899_1094_pt3 | contig 54930 bp, 44 predicted proteins | sample Rifle2008BG19ft_FD_105871 | JGI IMG/M metagenome (GOLD analysis project Ga0154899, IMG submission 105871) | Chloroflexi bacterium RBG_19FT_COMBO_50_10 | reverse complement strand
CCTGCCCCATTCCGATGATAGATACCATCATAATTTGATTGTGACAGGGCGAGGGAAAACTTGCCCTCACCCGTAGATAATTATCGGTCAGACCACTCAACTTCCATAGACCCCGATCGAATGGGGTGGCTTTTTCCCAAAGGACCTGCAGATCTTGTCCAAGATACTCTGCCTGGAAGTTTAGTGAACTTAGCTGCAAAATCTTGCGCATGATGGCATTGCGTTGCTTTGAGACGTTGTGTGGAACCTGGTTTGGTAACTGTGCGGCGCTCGTGCCAGGTCTTGCGGAATACGTAAAGACGTGCCCATTGGAGAAGTCCATCTCTTTTACAAAAGATGTGCTTTCAGAAAATTCAGCTTCCGTCTCACCTGGGAAACCAGTGATGACATCGGTGGTGATTGCCACGCCTGGGATGGAAGCGCGCGCCTGGTATATCAGATGTGCAAAGCCTGCTGGAGTGACCCGGCGTCCCATGCGCTTCAAGGTGGATTCACTGCCCGATTGCAAAGGCAGGTGCAAATGACGGCATAAGCGCGGGTTTTGCCATAGCTCAAAGAATTCCGGGGAGATATCCCAGGGTTCAATGGATGAGAGGCGCAGGCGGGGGATGTCTGTTTCGGACAGGATGGTTTTCACCAGGCTGGATAGATGGGAGGAAGGCTCAAAATCGTATCCCCAGGATCCCAGGTGCACTCCAGTCAATACGACTTCCTTAGTTTCCCCTTCCAGCGCAGAATGGATATCGTCCAGAATAGCGTTAATCCCACGACTTCGACCTGCTCCGCGCGCAATCCGTGTGATGCAATATGTGCAATGGTTGTCACAACCATCCTGAACCTTTATAAATGCGCGTGTCCGCAGGCGTGTACCTGGGATTGGCTCTCGCTGGATAGTTTGGTGTTCCGCTCCTGGTAGCGGGATTTTCAACACTGTGGAGACGAGCAGGTCCTTTTCCGGGTTGCCAATCACCTGGCTGACTCCTGGAAGCTCGGACGTTTCCTGGGGATAAAGGGTTGCCCAACAACCGGTGACGATGATTTGATTAGCCCCGGACAGAGCTGCCTGGCGGATCTTTTGGCGTGAGTCGGAGGCAGCAGCCGCTGTGACCGAGCAGGTATTGATCACGATCAGGTCAGCTGAATTTGCCGTGGATGAAAGGGTATGACCGGCAAGACGGAATTGGCGCGCATAGGCTTCAAGCTCGCTCTGGTTGAGGCGACAGCCGACCATATCCAAAAACACTTTCATAAAACGGGTTGAGACTCCATTGAGAAAGTATATGACTCACCACGATGATGATCAGGATATATATCCAGATGTTTTGGTAAAGACAAACCCTGCGAGCAATGTGATGAGTGGAATTTCAAGACTTCATCCACACAATGAGGCTTATGGCTTGTAGACGAAGAAATTATCAAACAGAATGTCAGCTCCAGGGGTATCAAATGTGCCAGCGATCAATCCAACATTACCGGCTGTATATTCGGTATCTGTTTGTTGGTCAATCTGGTTGCCATTAACAGATAGTGTGAGGGTGGAGCCAACACAGTCAAAGCGAATCTTGTTCGTGGTTGCTCCCTGGATTATTTTGTCATTTTGGAGCAGGTTATCACTCCCGATCGGGTTTCCACCATTGCTGGTCATTTTCATAATACCGTAATAACCATCACTGCTGATGATGCCATAATAAAAATGATCCACGTCTGCATAACGGCAGATGATGCCAAAGTCATTATCATCCGGTCCGCTGTTCTTGGTGGCATCGACTTCGATGTGAACATCGGTAAAGCTCTCGCTTCCCGGATTTGCCCAGGCATCACTGTTCGTGTCATTGATCAGGATGTGGTATGAGTTGTTGTAATAATCCGTGGTTGCGGAGGTAACAGTGACCTGATCCCATTTTTTATCGGTCGTGGAGAAATCATCCGAGAATAAGACATTACTCGGGGCATTCTGGGTGCTTGTGCCAAGACATGCCAGGCTGGTTAAGGCTAAAACGAGGACGATAATGAATAGGCGCATGAATTTCATTGATGCTTCTCCTTGTGGGTCTGTTTTGGGGTGGATTGTACCATCTACACAATCGGTATGTCCATTCCAAGAATGTCATGATTCATTGGAAGATATATCACTCTGGAGCGGTTTATGCACAGCCTATGGGATGAATCGACTTATGGGATTAACTTTCCCGATATTCATGGAAAGTAATACTCCAACATTCTTTTAGCTTGAGAGGCAATCCATGTATCAGGATTAACCGTCTCTGCCAGGCTCAACCACAGGTGGGCAAGCTCGGATTCACCGAGGTAGAGATAGGCTGTGCCCAGGTGCAGATACGCCGGGGCGAAATTGGGAGCTGAGGAAACGGCGCTCAGCGCAAAACGCTCGGCAGAGTGATAATCCTGCAGGAATATCATCACTTGAGCCATCACATCGAGGGAGCTTGCATCGTTCGGGTTGAGAGTGATGGCTTGCCGGGCTGCGGGGAGAGCCAGCTCGCGGATCTGGATCTGGTATTGCAAAGCGAACTCAGCCAGCAGGCGGTAAAAAAGGGGGTCTCCTGGCTTAAGCTGGATGGCGCTTGCATAAGCTTTGTGAGCGGCAGGCAAATCTCCAGCTTTTGCCAGGAGATTACCCAGCTCGGAGTATAAAAAAGGATCCTCTGGACTGGTGTCGATGGCCTGCTGCAGGTAACGTTGCGCCTGTGAATAATCCTCCTGTCGCTCCCAATAAAGGCCCATGAATGTATTCGCAAGGGTGGAATTGGCATCCAGTTGCAGAGCCTGAGCAAGCTCTGCAAATCCAACCTCAGACTTTGCGCCTGTTTCCAATAATGCGATTTGTTGCCGGCTTTCTCCAAGGAACGCCCAGGCATCTGCATAATCAGGTCGGAGGTTGATGGCATGTTGGAATGCCTCCGCTGCCAAATTCCACTCGCCCCAATTAGCCAATTGACGACCAGCGATCAAAAAAGTGTAGGCTGGCTCATCAAAGAGGCTGGCCGTGCGGATTTTATCATGCATAGTTTGAGCATGGATTGCATTTGTTGAGTCGATTTCAGCAGCCTGGATTAAAAATAGCAAAGATTTTTCGGGATCTGTGGCCGCATACAGGGAGCCAATCTGGTAATACAGGTGGATATTCGCGGGGTTAAGCGTCAGGAGATTCTGAAGCTCATTGATTGCAGAAATATAATCCTTGCGCTGAATGTAAAGGTTCGCCAGCCGCTCGTATGCCAGGCTGGAATCGACCCATGTGGTGGCATGCTTCCAAATTGCCTCTGCCATGAACGATTCACCGGTCTGGTAGTAAGCATCACCCAGTAAGATCAAATCGTCGAATGTCAGATGTGAGATCGTCCCTGTGTGTTCGAGATACTGGATGGCTGCCTCTGAATCCCCTGCTTGCATAGCAAACCGTCCTGCTGTTCGAAATAAATCATAGCGCCAGGGGAAGTATTCCCCTGCATTTGCAAGGTACTGTGAAGCGGACAACCAATCACCACTGGCTGAGAAACGATTGGCATTCTCCAGAAACCTGGCAGCAGCGTGAGGGCGGGGTGCCAATCCTAAAAGAGCGATAAGCAGGCTAACCAGGAGGATCCGAAGATAAAAGCTGAGTGGGGTTTCTGTCTTCACCGATTTGATTATATTGCAAAAGGGAGGGAATAGATGATCAATCTCACCAGCAGGCGATGTTTGTGAATAGTTTATTTTATGGCACCTGAGGAATATACAAGTCCTCTTTGCATGATTTATAATGTGGTCATCACACTTATTCCGGAGGACCTTCATGGATTTTGCATTATCAGATGAACACCGAATGGTTCAACAGATGGTTCGGGAATTTGCTCAAAAGGAAGTGACACCGGTCATTAAGGAATTCGACCGTGCACAAGAAATGGCTCCTTTTATCCTACCCCGCATGGGAAAGTTAGGCATTCTTGGTATCTGCCTGCCTGTCCGGTATGGGGGGCAAGGGATGGACTATATATCCCTCGGGCTGGCTTGCGAGGAGCTGGAAGTGGTGGATAGCACCTTGCGGGTGATATTATCCGTGCATATTGGTCTGAATAGTCTGGCGTTATTCCAATGGGGCAGCGACGACCAAAAGGAGCGATTCTTAATCCCACAAGCCAAGGGAGATAAAATCGCCTGTTTTGGCTTAACCGAGCCAGGAGCAGGCTCTGATGTGGCTGCAATTGTGAGCACGGCTCGCCGCGAGGGGGATGAATATATCCTGAATGGCGAGAAGATGTGGATCTCTCTGGCAACCAAGGCACATCACTGCTTATGGATTGGCAGGACCAACCCCAATGCTGCCGACCCCCATGAAGGTTTATCCGCATTCATTATTGAGCTGGATCGACCTGGTGTGACCACAGGTGACTTGCACGGTAAACTGGGTATGCGCGCGGGCTCAACGGGCTGGATAAACTTCCAGGATGTGCGCATCCCTGCAAACCAACGGATTGGTGAAGAAGGTGAGGGGTTTAAGATTGCCATGTCATGTCTGGATAATGGGCGTTACACGGTTGCCGCTGGGGCGACCGGTCTCATCCGTGCCAGTTTGGAAGCCAGCATTAAGTATTCCAAAGAACGGAGAGCTTTCGGGCGTGAGATTGCCAGATTCCAGCTTGTCCAACAGAAAATCGCCCGGATGGTGCAATCTTATGAGATGGCGCGTTTGTTATACCTGCGCGCAGGTTGGATGAAGAACCAGGGGCAACGAAACACACGTGAGACCTCCCTGGCGAAATGGTTTGCCACCGATGAATCATTCAACGCTGCTTCAGAAGCAATCCAAATTCATGGAGCATATGGATATAGTGATGAATATGATGTCGAGCGTTTTTTACGGAATTCCCGCGGGGCTGTTATTTATGAAGGTACCAGCGAGATTCACCAGCTGATGCAGGCAGGATATGCATTGGGGTTACGGGAGGATACTCCCTTACGATGCGAGCTGCCAGCTTATGATGCAGAAGTTTGGCAATAAAATGGTCCCGGAAGCGAGAGCTTCCGGGATTTTTTATGTGAAAAGCAGTATAATAGATTTAACCACCCAGATCAATAACGACCGGGATGGGAGCATGTAATATTTCACAAATAGCCTAAATATCTGGCCCCTACCAGAACAATGAAAGGAGGGTACCATGTCAGTTATTCAATCCCAAACACCTTCACCTTCGGAAGAACGAAAGAAAGTTACTATTCGCCTGATCCAGGCGATGAAAACACGTCATGAGCCGGTCAGCATGCTCACTGCGTATGACTATCCGACTGCCCTGGTCATGGACCAGGTAGGTCTGGACATCATCCTGGTGGGTGATTCGCTGGGTATGGTGGTCCTGGGTTACGATAGCACCATACCAGTGACCATGGAAGAGATGCTCCATCACTGTAAAGCGGTTGCGCGTGGGGCAAGATATGCCCTGCTTGTGGGTGATATGCCTTTTATGTCCTACCAGATTTCCACCATAGAGGCAGTGCGAAACGCAGGACGTTTTCTACAGGAAGGTGGCATGAATGCCATCAAGTTGGAAGGCGGCATCGAACGCGCCGAGACCATTCGGGCAATCGTTGAGGCAGGTATCCCTGTGATGGGGCATTTGGGATTAACTCCGCAGAGTGTACACAAGCTGGGCGGTTATCGACCGCAAGGTCGGGATGCGCAGGCTGCTTACCGATTAATAAAAGATGCCCAGATCTTGCAGGAGGCAGGCTGTTTCAGCCTGGTACTTGAATCCATACCCGGAAGATTGGCTGAATTGGTATCACAACGTTTGGAAATTCCGACCATCGGGATTGGCGCAGGTGCTGGTTGTGATGGTCAGGTGTTAGTAACCCAGGATCTACTTGGTATTTTTGAACGTTTTACACCCAAATTCGTTAAGCAATACGCCAACCTGGCGGTAGAGATGAGAAGGGCTTTCAGTGAATTCAAAACTGAAGTCAGAGCGAATGCATTTCCAGGTGTGGAGCACACAGTTGAAATGAACGATGAAGAATGGCACTGCCTGGAGGAAAGACTCGCCCAAGATAGCCCAAGTTTTGTCATCCAAGATCAAGCCGTGAGGTAGGCAAATGGGTTTGCTGATTGCAGGGACAGGGGCATTGGGTTGCTTGTTCGCTGCACGTATTGCTCGCGCAGGGAATGAGGTGACCATGTTGGGCAGCTGGACTGAGGGGTTGGTTGCCCTTCGCCAGCAAGGGGTGCGCATGCTTGACCTGGATGGCAGCACCCAGAATTACTCTGTTGGGGTCATGAATGGGTCAGGGAGCAAGGTGAAATATAAGCAAGCCCTGGTGCTGGTTAAATCGTGGCAGACTGAGCGCGTGGCGGAACAGCTGGACAGATACCTATCTATTGATGGCATGGTGCTGACCCTGCAGAACGGGTTAGGCAACGATGACATCCTGAAGCAGATTATTGGAGCAGAAAGGGTGGCATTGGGTGTCACCACTGTGGGTGCGAGGATGCTCCAACCAGGAACGGTCCAATTTACCGGTGATGGCAAGGTTATCATCGGTTCGCATCCCAATATAGGCGGATTAACAAAGCTCCTGCAAAAATCCGGTTTTCAGGTGGAGATTGTCCCTGACCCTGTATCCCTGTTGTGGGGAAAGCTGGTGATTAATGCCGCCATCAACCCGCTAACCGCACTCCTGCGAGTGGCGAATGGTGAATTGCTTGAGCGGCCAGTTGCCAGAGAGCTAATGGCTGAAACTGCCCGTGAAGCAGCTTTGGTAGCTGAAAAGCAGGGGATCAAACTGCCTTATCCCGATCCAATCATTTCGGTTGAACAGGTGGCTCGAAATACCGCCGCCAATTATTCCTCCATGTTGCAAGATGTGCAGCGTGGCACAGTTACTGAAATTGAGGCAATCAATGGTGCCATCGTACGGAGAGGGGAAAGCCTAGGGGTATCAACACCGATCAACCGGGTATTATGGCTACTGGTGAAAAGCCTGGGGCATCATTGAGCGAAGAAAAACCATGCGTGTTATCGTTAGCCTGGATGAATTAAGACTGGCTCGAAGAAAATTAAAAGATCCGGTTGGGCTCGTACCGACCATGGGGTTTTTACATGAAGGGCATTTATCATTGGTACAGAGAGCGCGTCTTGAGTGTGCGAGTGTGGTGGTCAGTATTTTTGTGAACCCGGCGCAATTTGGACCGCATGAGGATTTAGACAAGTATCCACGGGATCTTCAGCGGGACCTGGACTTACTAAAACCTTATGATGTTGATTTGATATGGACACCGACGAATGAGGACATGTACCCGACTGGTTACCAGACCTGGGTTACGGTGGAAGAAGTCTCTAAGCCCTTGGAGGGTGTAATGCGACCGGGGCATTTTCGGGGTGTGGTGACGGTGGTAGCAAAACTTTTCAATGCGGTACAACCTCAAAAAGCATATTTTGGTCAAAAGGACGCCCAGCAAGCGGTTGTGATTCGCCAGATGAGTGCGGATTTGAATATTCCAACCGAGGTCCTGGTGTGCCCCACGGTGCGGGAGGCGGATGGGTTGGCAATGTCCAGCCGGAATGTATTTCTTTCACCAGAAGAACGACGGGCAGCGACAGTTCTATCGCGTGGGTTGTTCAAGGCGAAAGCAGATTTCGAAACAGGCGAGCGGGATGCGGATCAATTACGAATGGTGGTCCTGAATACTTTAGCTACCGAACCAGCGGTAGAGGTCCAATATGTATCCTGCGCTCATCCGGACACATTGGAAGAATTGGAAGGTAAGGTGGAGCGTGCGTTGCTGGCGCTGGCGGTCAGAATTGGAAAAACACGCCTGATCGACAATATAATATTGTGAGATATTAACAGAAGCACAGCTTTGCCGTATGATTTAAAGGAGAAGAAGAGGCTACCATGTTGTTAACCATTGATATTGGAAACACAAACATCACCCTTGGGTTGTTCCAGGGAAAAGAGCTTGGTCCGCGCTGGCGCCTGGCAACTGCATACGACCATATGCCAGATGAGTATGGATTACAACTAGTTGGCTTGTTGGAACATTCCGGATATACGCCGGAGTCAGTTTCTGGGATATGTATGGCTTCTGTTGTCCCACCCATTACCAGCAAGATCATTGAAGCTTGTCGAAGGTACCTTAAAGTGGATCCGTTGGTGGTGGACGCAGGAGTGAAAACTGGTGTGCGCGTGAGGTATGAAGATCCGCGTGCGGTAGGAGCTGACCGTATCGTTGATGCCGTGGCTGTCCTGCATCTTTATGGTCCCCCGGCTTGTGTGGTCGATTTTGGAACAGCCACAACCTTTGATGCCATCGCTGAAAATGGAGATTACCTGGGGGGAGCCATTGCTCCAGGGATCGGTATTGCGGCGGACGCCTTATTTCAGCGCACTGCCAAACTCCCACGGGTTGACCTGCAAAAGCCACCTTCGGTGATTGGACGGAACACGGTTCATTCGATGCAATCTGGTTTATTGTATGGATATGTTGGATTGGTGGAAGGGATGGTAAGACGCTTTCGGCAGGAATTGGGCGAGAATATGAAAGTGATTGCCACCGGTGGCCTGGCAGATATCCTGGCGAATGAGACGGATGTCATCCAGATCGTTGCACCCTGGCTCACTTTGGATGGACTCCAGATCATCTGGGAAATGAACCATACGAATGGATGACAAAGTGTTAATAAAGGATGCGGATTATTTCCATGAATTACAGACCAGAACGGGCTGGGGCAGGACTTTATTTGGGTTTGCTAAGTGGTGTGCCCCGGAGCCGGGATGGCTCACCCTGGATGTGGGCTGTGGTCCCGGGTTACTGCCGGAAATTTTTTCACGATTCGATTGTAATGCTATGGGAATTGACCTGGATATTGAGATGTTCCATCCATCACCCCTGCACCCGAATATGGCTGTGGCAGATGTAAATGTATTGCCATTTAATGCTCATCGCTTTGACTTAATTACTGCCACGAACCTGTTGTTTTTATTAACTCAGCCTATCCCGGTATTGATCGAAATAAAACGAGTGCTCCGTGCAAATGGAAGGGTGGCATTACTCAACCCGTCTGAAAAATTAAATATTCTGGCGGCGGCTGACTTTGCAGAGGAACGCGGGTTAGATGGTATGGCAAAGGATACTCTGTTGAATTGGGCCAGGCGGGCTGAAGAAAATCATCGCTGGACAGAAGAGGAAACTCAGGCTTTGTATGCAAACGCAGGAATTAAATATAAGGCAAGTATTTTGAAAATAGGTCCAGGCTTTGGCCGATTCTCGTGGGGAACAGCATGATAAAGAAAAACGAGACCTGGAAGGGTATAATCGTATCATACGTATGAAAACAGAGATCCTGAGAGCTGATCACCCAAGCGCTATACCGCATGCCGTCGATGTATTACAGCATGGTGGAATGGTTGCCTTTCCAACAGATACAGTTTACGGTTTAGCAGCATTACCTTTCAAAGGGGAGTTTGTTGAGGGATTATTTTCAGCCAAGGGACGCAACAATACCCGGGCGATTGCGATATTAATTGGCGATTACCCTGATCTAAAGCGGGTGGTTGACCTGTTTGATGAGAATTCACTACGCCTGGCACATCGTTTCTGGCCAGGACCACTTACATTAGTAGTGCCCAAAATGAATGCTCTGCCAGACGAACTTTCACAGGATGGAACGATTGGCGTTCGCATGCCTGATCACCCCGTTGCACTGGCACTGTTACGCAAGGCAGGTCCATTGGCAGTTACCTCTGCCAATATATCAGGACAGGATAATGCCAATACGGCTGATGAGGTTTCCCGGCAGCTCAATGGACGAGTTCATTTGATCCTGGATGGCGGGAAAACATCCGGGGGAGTTCCTTCCACAGTGGTTGATTGCATCTCGTCTCCTCTGATAATATTACGACAAGGACCAATCACATTGGAAGCGATTAATAAAGCATTGTTGTAACCCTGGCATAATTCTCACGAAGTTTTTAATCTAAATTCATACCATTTTTACCTGATTGTATATAATAAGAGTTGCATTCTCCTCACTCAAACTCGCCCAATGAGATTAGAGCCATCTCAGAGGGCGATTTGAGTTTAAAAGGGTATGCTCCCTTGTCCAGTTGGTCAATAAAAATGAACGATTTATATTATGTGGATGTTGGAGCTGGGACTTCGGAAAGCGGCCAATTGGGAAATACATCCATATTGAGCTGGTCGCGTTGACCTTGAATATACCGGAAGTAAGCTGCACCGGCAATCATGGCTGCATTATCGGTACATAACCAGATTGGGGGTATATGCAATGGGCAGGTGGCTCGAATCTGGATTGAATGGCGCAACGCCCGGTTCGCGGATACCCCACCAGCAATGAGCAAATTTTTAGCTGAATATTGTTTTGCTGCCTTGATGGTCTTGGTAACCAGCACGTCCACCACCGCCGCCTGGAAACTGGCAGCCAAATCTGCCACAGGGAGGGACTTTTTGGAGGGTTCCATCTGGCGGACTTCACGCATCACTGCAGTCTTCAATCCACTGAAGGAAAAATCCCAGCTATCTTCCAGCCAGGCACGGGGGAAATTATAAGCCAGGGGGTTTCCATCGACCGAGGCATTCTGGATCGAGGGACCACCTGGATATTCCAGACCCAGCAAGCGGGCAACTTTGTCGAAAGCCTCACCAGCGGCATCATCAAGGGTTGCCCCCAGGTGCTCATATTGCAGGTGACCTTTCATCAGGACAAGCTCAGTGTGACCACCCGAGACGATCAAGGCAATTAATGGAAATTTAGGCTCATGGGGAGGGTTCGTATCTGGTTTATAAAGCCAGGCAGAGTAAAGATGCCCTTCCAGGTGGCTGATGCCAAGGATGGGCATGGATCGACCCAAGACCAACCCCTTGGCAGCATTCATACCAACCACCAAGGAACCTGGCAGTCCAGGTCCGCGGGTGACGGCAATTGCATCCAGATCACCCAATGTCATATGAGCCTGTTGAAGTGCCTGATCAATCACAGGATAGATGGTTTTTATATGTTGCCTGGAAGCCACCTCAGGGAAAACACCACCAAATGGAGCGTGCAAGTCAATCTGGGAGGCGACCACGCTTGAAAGGATCAGGCGACCATCCTCCACAACGGCAGCGGCTGTTTCATCGCAGGAGGTTTCGATACCGAGGATACGAACTGGAGGTTTATCCAATTGGGCATCCTTGCTTTTGGAGGTTTTCGGCATATTCTGCTTCCTTTGTAATAGCGTTTCTCGGCGAAGATCAGGCAATTTTTACTGGCAGGACCAAATCCATGGGGTAATCTGCCAACAGTTCCATTGTGCCATCCGGGCGTGCCCAAAAACTGTTTTCAAGGCGAACTCCCATGTTTTTATCGGGATAATATAACCCGGGCTCGATGGTGAAGGCAACTCCTGGAACCAGACAATTATTCTCATCACTGGTGATCCCACTCCAGGGGCGTTCATGGATATTCAAACCGATGCCATGACCTATGCTGTGAACATACCCCTGTTGAGTCTCGGGAGCTTCCTTAATCGTTGGGTGACCTTGAGCGGAAAATTGCTCACAAGTCATCTCCTGATAATCTTTGAAGGGTTTTCCTAACTGGAGCTCTTTGGTGACCTTTGTATAGGTGGATAATACATTCTCATAAAGTGCCAGGACTTCATCGGGTGCATACCCAAGGCACCAGGTGCGGGTGAAATCGTAAAAATAACCTCCACCAGCTTCACAGGGATATATATCGAAAACAATCGTCTGTCCGAGCATAAGTTGGTCAGTGGGATTTCCGGTTGAGTGAGGCACCCCAGCGTCACGACCCATGGCGAATATTGTACCTTCAGGATTTTCAGCCCCGCGCTCCGCCAAACCCAAGTCAATCCGGCTTTTTACATCACCGATGGTTAGAGGCTTTCCATTGGTGTTTACCAATCCCCCATTTTTAGCTGAATGTGAAGTGATGAAATCTGCCACCTGACCAACGACCTGAGTGGTAATCTTACCCATCTTGCGGATGCGCTCAATTTCGGTATCATCCTTGGTCATCCTGGCAAACATTAATACCGAGTTATCAAACTCACCCACCAGGCTTAAACCTGGCATCTCCTTTTGCAAAGCGGAGAAAATTGCATAATTTGTCCCGATTTCCGACCGACCGTATAGAGCAACCCTGCCCGAATTGATGCCAAGCTCTCCAAGCATCAGCTGGTAACGTTTAACCAGAGCTTTCAAATTATCACCACCAGCTTGTTTGAGCAGATCAGCTAAGATGTACTCCCCAAGATTTTTAGTCTTAAGACCCGATTTGGCTGCCTCATCCCTTTCCATGGAGTAGTGAAACAGCACAGCACCTTCCCCGCGTTTCTTGACCAGGTCAGCATTAGTTAAATGACCCCCGCCCATCATATAGACCATGGCAGGGTTATGCTGGCCTGGACCAGTGATCAAGATCGCGTCCAGATTATTGGTTTGCATTAAAGCATCGAGGTCGTTTTTCATTGTGGGTGGATTATCCTCTAATTTAGAGATTCGTTTAATGTCGATCGGATTGCAGATATTAGGTCACTTTCCTGTTCTGGTAAAACGGTGCGCGGGTCAAAATAGACCTTGTCCGTCTCCAGGCGGGCGATTACCGGCAGCTGGTATGCGCGCAAGCGTTCCAGGGTGCGGTTTGGGGAGCGAGCCGAAAGGGCAAGGGCGAAAGTGGGCAATGTTTCGTCTGGCAGTGAGCCTCCACCGACGGTGGATTGGCTTGGGACCACCTCTCCAACGCCCAGGGCATCGACCCAGTTTTCAACCCTTTGGCGCAAGGTGTCTATTGGAGTGGCGATCATGCGCCAGATGGGGATTTCTGTGGTAGCTTCATCCTTGAGGTAGTGGAGTAATGTGGCAGAAAGCCCGGCCAGACAGAGTTTATCTGCCCGAATGGCGCGTGCCAGGGGGTGTTTTTTAAGCCTGGTGATCAAGTCTGCCTTGCCAATGATTATGCCTGCCTGAGGACCACCCAGGAGCTTATCCCCAGAAAAACAGACCAGATCCGCTCCTGCGGCGAGCGATTCACTTACCATGGGTTCGTGATCCAAACCAAATTGAGCAGTATCCAACAACGCACCTGATCCGAGATCATCTATAAGCGGAATCCCAGCCGTATGAGCTATAGCGGCCAGCTCAGCCAGTGATGGCTCACTGGTGAAACCGGTGATGCGAAAATTGGATCGGTGCGCACGCAGGATCAGAGCAGGGGATGCATCATCAATTGCAGATTGGTAATCTGCAGGGTGGACTCGATTCGTGGTGCCTACTTCGTACAGTCGAGCGCCAGATTGCTTCATTACATCGGGAATGCGAAAGCCACCCCCAATCTCAACCAGCTGGGAACGGGAAATGACTACCGCTCGTCGTCTTGCCAGAGCGGACAGGACCAGCATTACAGCTGCAGCATTATTGTTAACCACAAGTGCGGCTTCAGCCTGGGTCAGGCGAATCAGCAGCGATTCGGCATGCACCAGGCGTGAGCCTCGCTGCCCAGCGACCAGATCATATTCCAGATTTGAATATCCCGTTGAAACAGCCTGAATGGCCTGGATGGCAGATCGGCTCAGTGGCGCACGACCCAGGTTGGTATGGAGAATGACCCCAGTGGCATTTATGACTTGCCGTAAGGAAGGTGAGGTCCACGTCTCTAGCAAAACTTGAGCATGCTCCAATAACTCATCCTGCGTTGGAATGACCTTCGATTGCCGGTAACCTTGGCGAGCTTCATCCATGGACCAGCGGAGTGCCTCCAGTGCCAGTGGTCGACCATATTCATCGATCCAGGAAGTCACAACGGGTTTTTGCAATAATTGATCTACGGAAGGCAGGCTGCGCAAACTGCTCATGGGATAGGCTTTGAACGAGGTCAGGAGAAGCCCCTAGTATGTAATTAAGGCTTCCACTGGCTTTTCTCACTGAGGCGTAGCAGGAACTCAATCAAACCCAGGCCAATTGCCAGGAGGATGGCCAATGCAGGATTGAGAACCCGACCCATCTGGAGCCAGATCAGTGTGGCACCATAGACGGCAAACCAGAGTGCCTGCCTGACGACAACCATAGCCGTAGGAGGAGGGGTGCCTGGAAAGCGGCGGTTCAGAAAAGCAGTGATCGGCAGAACCGTTCCGGTAATTGCCAGGACACACAGGAAGAAGAATAACCAGCGTGGTCCAACGGTTGGCAGGGATGTGATAATCAGGGCTATCAGCCCCCCCCAGCCCAGGATAAAAAGAATGAAAGACGCGGGAAGGAAATTGGCAACACGGGGTGATATGTTCGATTTCATATAAAGATAATTCTATCACAGGCAATAATTAAAATAATAACAGGCGAGGGGGGATTTTTCACTCGCCTGTTATCCAAATCAATAATCGTTACATTTCTCGAAATTCACCTTCCAGAACTTCACCTTCATCGTCTGGATTTTTTGGTGTGTGCCCATTGCCATCAGAGGAAGAGCCAGAAGACCTCCCATTTCCAGGTTGTTCAGAGGATTGAGCGGCATAGAGTTGCTGGCTGAAAGCGTAAAATGCATTTTGTACATCGTTGGTTAGGGTATTGATCTGATTGATATCATTGCCCTTTATGGCTTCTCGAAGCTGATTCAGCTTCGTCTCAATATTTTGCCGGTCTGCGGTTGGGACTTTATCCTGCAACTCGCGGAGCGTTTTTTCCGTTTGATAGATCAGACTATCTGCGGTGTTTCGAGCCAGGATGAGCTCGCGCTGACGCTTATCATCAGCCTCATGCTCACGTCCTTCGCGCACTTTTCGATCAATCTCTTCCTTGCTGAGATTGGTTGAAGCGGTTATCGTCACCTTTTGTTCCCTGCCTGTGGCTTTATCATGCGCTGTGACATTCAAAATGCCGTTGGCATCTATATCGAAGGTAACTTCAATTTGAGCTGTTCCACGTATTGATGGAGGGATTCCCTCCAGGCGGAAGCGACCCAAACTCATATTATCAGCTGCCATGGGGCGTTCCCCTTGCAGGATGTGTATATCCACGGCTGTCTGGCTATCTTCTGCTGTTGAGAACACCTCTGACTTCTTCACGGGGATGGTAGTGTTACGCTCAATCAGTGTGGTCATTACACTCCCCAATGTCTCAACGCCTAATGATAGTGGAGTTACATCCAGTAGTAGTACATCCTTAACCTCACCACCCAGCACGCCCGCCTGAATGGCAGCACCAATAGCAACCACCTCATCAGGGTTAACCCCTTTATGGGGCTCTTTATCTGTCAGTGAGCGGACAAGCTCCTGAACCATGGGCATGCGAGTGGCACCTCCAACCAGGACGACCTCATCAATTGCGGAGGTATTCAGGTTTGCATCTTTTAGCGCAGCCTGGAAAGGTTTGCGCAGGCGAGTGACCAAATCTTCCGCCAGCTGTTCGAAACGGGCACGCGTTAATTTAATTTGCAAATGCTTGGGACCGTTCATATCAGCTGTGACATAGGGCAGATTGATCTCAGTTTCCAAAACACTTGAAAGCTCGATCTTGGCTTTTTCAGCAGCTTCGCGCAAGCGTTGCAAAGCCTGCCTGTCCTGGCGCAGGTCAATGCCTGTATCTACCCTGAATTGATCTACCGCCCAGCTGACTATACACTCATCCCAATCATCACCACCCAGGTGGGTATCCCCGTTGGTAGAACGTACCTCTATCAAACCATCGCCCACTTCAAGGACACTGACATCAAAAGTACCCCCACCCAGATCGAATACCAGAATGGTCTCATTCTCTTTTTTCTCTAGCCCATAGGCAAGAGCAGCAGCGGTAGGCTCATTGATGATACGCAAAACGTCCAATCCGGCGATCCTGCCGGCATCTTTGGTTGCCTGGCGCTGGCTATCATTGAAATACGCAGGGACTGTGACGACAGCCTGTATAATGGGTTCACCCAGGTAAGCTTCAGCGTCCTGTTTCAGCTTCGTAAGGATCATAGCAGAGATATCCTGGGGCGTGTAATCCGTTTTCATAACCGGGATCTTCACCTGGGCATCATTAGCAGGTCCCTCAACCACTTGATAAGAAACCATCTTGCGCTCGGTTTCCACCTCATCAAAATGCCTACCCATAAAGCGTTTGATCGAATACACTGTATTCTCGGGGTTGATGACAGCCTGACGCTTTGCTGTCTGACCGACCATGCGCTCACCGTTTTTATTGAATCCAACCACTGAAGGCAAAAGGTGCGAACCCTCCGCGGTAGGGATGACGGTTGGGTCACCGCCTTCCATTATGGCAACCACACTGTTGGTGGTTCCGAGGTCAATACCAATTATTTTCGACACTTCTTTTCTCCCCTGCATGTTCCAATCGTGTTTTTGACAATGGAAGACATGCAGAATTATCTATAGATTTCAGTTAGTATAGATTACCTTGTTTGTGCAAGAATCTCATTAACAAGCTGTTGGAAAGATATATAACTTGTCCGCCTTGGAAGGGTAGGGATTTCAGTCCATTTCCCCAGGATGGATTTATTTACTGTCGGTGTTGTATTATTGGGTTGTGTCGCGGGATTGGCGATTTATCGAAACTTGTTTCAGAAAAGAGCTAAAAAATGTGCCAGATTTGGCTAATAATATTGGGTGGAATGATAACAATTGCAGCAATGATTCGGCGAGGTCATATGCCATATATAGACCTCCTACGCATTAATTCGTATTTCATGCCATATATAGGGGTAAGAACATGTGTTCCCCAATCTTCAGGTCTAATTATTAAAAGCAATATTTCCGATACACTCGCCTTGATGCGGAATCTATAAATAATTCTTTAACATTTCAAACCTTAAATAATTGGGAATTTTAAAGTAATCGTAGGGTAAAAGTATTGCACACCGGGCTTGTTATCTGCTAGAATGGTGCAGTATCTAGCAGATATATATTCGTTCTTATGGTAGCCAGCCTAAATATGGTTATTCTTGGCTGGCTTTTTCGTAAAAATAAATAGAGGTGAATATGGGGTAAATCACTCCCACCGCATTCCTGGTGGGGGTTATCTATCCCGCTCTAGACTCAACCTGTTTCTGAGGAGGAGAGGTTGATTATGAAAGCTGAGCAAGCCTGGCAAGCCGTCTTAGGTCAGTTACAGATGGATATGCCCAAAGCATCCTTCGACACATGGGTGCGAAATGCAGAAATTGTCAGTTATGAAGACAATGTATTTATCGTTGGTGTGCCCAATGCCTACGCCCGCGATTGGCTGGAGAGCCGGCTATCCAGCAAGATCAATCGCCTGTTATGTGGGATTCTCAACCGGACCGTGAGTATACGCTTCGTTGTATGGCAGACAGGTACCGATCAACCTGCAGCAGAGGTTGCCCCCCTGGACGAAGAACCTGAATTGCCATTGATACAATTTAAAACCAGCGCAGTCATCAACCGTTACACATTTGAAAACTTCGTAGTCGGGTCGTCCAATCGTCTGGCGCATGCTGCCTGCCTGGCGGTGGCAGAACGACCAGCTCAGGCATACAACCCGCTTTTCTTATATGGTGGTGTAGGTCTTGGGAAAACCCACTTATTACATGCCATTGGTAATCACTGCATGAATCGCAACCTGAATGTGTTGTATGTTACTTCAGAAGAATTCACCAATGACCTGATCAACGCCATCCGTTCACATACCACACAGTCATTTCGAGAAAAATATCGCCGGATAGATGTGTTACTGATCGACGATATTCAATTCATTGCAGGCAAGGAATCAACGCAGGAAGAATTTTTCCACACATTTAACTCGCTTCATGGGCAGGAGAAGCAAATCGTCATCACCTCCGATCGGCCTCCCAAAGCGCTGGTGACATTAGAAGCGCGTCTACGTTCACGTTTTGAATGTGGTTTGGCAGCGGATATTCAGCCACCAGATTATGAAACGCGGGTTGCAATTTTGCGCTCAAAATCTGAACGAATGGGGCGCCATATCCCAGCGGATATCATAGAAACGATCGCCCGGCGGGTGCAATCCAATATTCGGGAGCTTGAAGGTAGCTTAACCCGTGTGCTTGCCCTGGCAGATTTGAGCAATCTGCCTTTGAATGCAAAACTTGTCGATACGGCTTTAGTTGATTTGTTACCCAAACGGACATCCGTTGAGCCGGATGAAATCGTTAGCCAGGTGGCTGATGCTTTCGGTGTAACCGTTCAAAACCTGCTTGGACCCGATCGCAGGCAGGAATTCGTCCTGCCCAGGCAGATTGCAATGTATCTGTTGCGTGAAGAAGCCAATTGTTCGTTACCCAAAATAGGGGAAACTCTTGGGGGACGGGACCATACAACAGTGATGTACGGCTGCCAGAAAGTGACAGATCTGCTTGAAAGGGATGACAAGCTGCGTCGCCAGGTCATTGAAATTCGAGACCAAATCTACGGACAATCAAAACTATCCATTTAGCACAAAGGGCTGATCCATTTCCCATTGCCTGAATGTAGAGCGTGGATGGATTGCTTTCCCTGCTAACGCTCTCTGCTTTTATTGGTCTTTCTGTGTCCTTCTGGACTTCCACCAGGTAGTGAAATTATTAATCAATCTACTCAACCATGGGAACCCCAATGGTTCATATTGCTCCTTAAACTCATTCCATGGATCGCGGTCAAACATCTTGCGGACGGTGTAACGACCGATGAGATTGGCGCTTGCCAATACTGGTGCTGCCAGAACCAAGCCAATTAAACCGATCAGGTTGGCGGCAATGATCGCAACCACCAGCACCGCTGCGGGATGAACCCCCAGGCTTTTCCCCATAATCCGTGGAGATACCAGGTTGTCGTAAATTTGATCCATAATAATTGAAAGTAAGATCGTGAGCAAAGTGTAATAAAAGGGAACCAGGTTGAAGTAATTCCCACCCTGGAATAATGTTACCAGCCCCATGACGATATAGGTAATCAACGGACCTACATAAGGGACAAAACGTGCCAAACCTGCCAATATGGCGATAGCAAAAGCATAACGAACACCCAGGATGGATAAAAGGATCGTATAACTAATAATTACCAGGATCACAATCGTAAGCTGCCCGCGTAGAAACGCATTCCAGATGCGCCCAAGAGCACTGCCCATTTTTTGAATATCATGCGAGTATCCAGGGATATTGATGAAATCGATAGCGTTGGGAACTTTACCCGCATCTGCCAAAACAAAATATGAGATGACCAGGATGAAAAATCCCCATCCGATGGTGCTGGCAGTGGCTGTAGCCAGAGTTCCCACCATGGTCCCAGCCCTGCCTATGAGTGCCTGTAATGTGCTAATCACCTGATCTCCAAGCTGTCCCAGGTCAGTGAATTGACTGAGATCAATTCTATACGGACCGATCAGGATCACCTGCCCAGATAACGTGGCAATCAGATTTGGAAGGTCATTAACAAAACGTTCTATGACTTTAAGCAGGCTATTGATTTGTTGTACGGCAGCCAGTCCTGTCAGAGTGAATGTAGTGATCAGTATAATGATGAAAATTAGATAAATGACATTAACACTTGCCCGCCACGAGAATCTGGTGTGGGTGTTCAATGACGCAGCTAATGGGTGGAGCAAGTAAACCAGGATAAATGCCAGGATCAATGGTCCAATAATGGACCGAAAATAAATCAGCATCGCTAACAATAAACCAGCGACAGTGAGTCCTATTATCATCTTAAAGGTTGAACTCCATCTTGGTGAAGCCGGGTGAGGTTTTTCCACACTCATGGCAATTTTCCTCTTCTTTGGGCTCGTTGCCACCAATAAGTCTTAGGAGGTGGCAGTGGTCGAGTAGCGCTGATGGGTGTCCATTCCAAATCGAATAGATTGGCAAAAATATAACGTCCGAATACGCGGGCTGAGGCAATGGTTGGAGCTGCCAAAGGTATGCCCAAAACTCCAGCTAAAACGGCACCGGAAACGATCCCCAATATAACTACCAATGGGGGCAGGTGGACGCTCCGTCCGATGATGCGCGGGATCATGTAATTCAAGTCAAATTGCTCAAAGAATAGGTGAAGCCCAATGATAATCAGCATAAACACCCAGTTAGGAACGGGTATCCAGGTTGAGCCAAGAAAATATGCTAACAACGAGGCGGTTACGAGCCAAATGCCATGCCCGATACTGGGTAGGAACTCGAGGATTCCTGCCAGGATTCCCATGGCGAATGCAAAGGGCAATCCCAGGAGAGTGCCGATGGCGATAAAAATGAGTGCGACGATGGTACTTAATAACAGCTGACCGCGGAAAAACGCGCCCCAGATTTGGTTGATCTCGTCTCGTATCCATGTGTAATCCTGCAAAAAACCAGGCGGCAAATGAGAGGTGAACCATTCTTCAAGCTTGGAACCATCCTTGATCAGATAGAAAGAGACCAGGATGATAAAAATGACCCATATGATTGATGTGATGATGCTCATCGCAATCGTCACCGTTTGACCAATGACGGGTTGTACAAGCCCTTGTAAGGCTCCAACCACCTGATTCAGCAACACGCTGGGATGAATGGTGATGCCTGCCACCCGATATTCTTGAGCCAGGGCTGTTTCCAAGGATGCGATAATCTGTTGTGTGTTTATCTGCAGCGAGGTTACCTCATTTCCCAATAAGGGAATGACCACGATCGGGATTGAAATAATAATCGCTAAAACGACAATATAGGTAAGCAGGACCGATAAAACCCTGAGCAGGTGTACCCGTCGTTGGAGGTAATTAACGATTGGATTGAGGATATAGGCGATGATAATGGCAATGATGAAGGGGGGGATGATCTCACTGAAACGTGATAATAAATAAATAAAAAACGCCAGCAACAGCAGGCTAATGGTCAGTTTGGTTGCATATGGCCAGCGTGGTCTTTCCACTTTCCCACCTATAGAAAATCATCCAAGGTTCAGCCCCAGTCTTTTCAGAAATTAATGCAAAAGGAACGATAACACCACTAAAATGATAATGAATGATCCAGCCAATATCCCCACACGGCGGATATCCTTAATGACGAAATGGTAATCGGGGTTGAAACCCGATGGGCGGTTGGTCTGCAGCGGATCTGTCCCAGATTTTTCTGTTGAGGGCTTTACTTCCCTGCGGACCTGTCGTTTTGATTTTTTTGCCATATATTAACTCCACATATTACTAGGGAACTGAGATAGACATACCGGGTGATCACCCGAAGATTGTGACGCATATTATATATCTTATTTGTTGCCAGTCTGTAAACTGGCTTGAACGACAATGCGCTGGTTATCCACCAAATATGGGTAACAGGAAATCAGTGTGACCGTGGGATCGGGAGTGGATGCCATGACCTCGACATCGGTGGGTTTGACGATCTGGATGTTGGTGATGATATAAGTGTATGAGTGTTGCGGGGTGAAAACGAGGACCTGGTCTCCGCTTTTTAATTGGTCCAGATCCCGGAATATCTCTCCAAAAACATCATTATGAGCTGACAGGATCATATTACCCGATTGACCTGGGTTGGCTGAACCGATATACTGTGCCACCCCCTTTTTTAGTTGTTCCCACCCATCTCCTTGAACCACGGGCGCATCTACCTTGATCATTGGGATCTGGATCTGTATGGCTTGTTCCGGACCAGGTGTAGGGATGGGGATTAATGCCAGGGATTGGTAGAGAGGCAGAAGATGGCGGGGAATTTCGGCCTCGTTGGGTTGAGATCCGCCGGGAGAATTCGGTGGAGTATGGCCGGAAGGCAATATCACCGGCACGATGAGAGGGGTGGGCGTCAGGGTGGCTGGTGTTAATGATTGAGCAAATTGAGTATTTAAGTCTCTGAGTATCTGTATGCCGCTGTAAATGATAAATATCAGACCCAGAACAGCCAGGACCTCGATGGCGAGAAGAAAACGATCCAACCCACGCTTCGTTTTTTGGCCTTGGGATAGAGTAAGGCTGTCAAGATCCTGGTCTGCATGAGACTCCGAGTGCAGGTGCACGAGGGGAGCGGTTTCAAGCTCTGGTGCGAGGGTGACCACCCTCCCGGTGTTCCGGAACCGCTCAAGATGTTCCATCCGGACTTTTCGTCTTTTTTCCACCATTAATTGCCGAAGCTCATCAATGGTTAAATCTTCGGGAGATTTTACTTTTGGCACGAGGCGATTATACCCCGTTTATTATTCGGGGGTTTCTTCGAGGGGCGAGCTGGCTGATGGATTGCTCAGGCTTTTTGTCCGTCGGTCTTGCCGGAAGAAGAGCAGGAAACCGACGAATCGTATGCCAGCACTAAACAACAGGGCACCGCTTAAGCCAATATGCTGAGATAAGTAGGTGCCGACCAATGGTGCGAAAATGGCTGCCAGGTATTGTATGCTCTGTGCCAGTGAGACGAACGTGGGACTATAGCGCGGTGGTATGGTTTTCATCAGCTCATCGAAGAAGACCAGATCAATCCCAGCCTGGAAAATCCCTGCAACACCTGCGAAGATAAAGATCAATGTCTGGTTGTTCGTCAGAGCAACCAGACCTGGATATAGTGCCACACTTAACGTAGTTACCAACAATACAAAACGAGAGCCCCTTTTCCGGGATTGGCGCGACCAAAAGAAATATCCAACCACAAGGACAGCGGTTTGCACAGTATAGACCAAGCCAATCCAGGCATCGGAGGCATTCAACTGGCGGACAAAATACAGGGGGAATAACGGTAATCCCAGGGTGATCCCAAAAAGGTAGACGAAGCGCTTGAGCGTGAAGGATACGAAAGCAGGCTCTTGCCTGATCAGATGGTAATATTCCTGCAAGCTGGATTTAATCGAGCTCTTTGAGGCTACCAGGACAGGATCTGCATCGGGAATTTGAATTCGGCTGGAAAAGTAATAACTGATCAAACCACCCAGGGATAACCCCAAAAAGACAATCTGGTAGTTGAGATGGAAACCGATGCGATCCAATACCTGCCCTGCAATTGCAACCGTGATGGCAGTGGTAATGCCTAATATCGACCAGCGACGGCTCATCAACTCGTAGCGGCCTTCCGGCCCTGATACAGCATTCATTACCACCGAAAAGCCCACTGCAACCATGGTCTGTGGCAAGGTCGCCAATGCCCAGATGAACAACACGACATAGATCAGGATATTTTCAGGAACAAAGAAGGGAGCCAACCCAGTGAGGGCATAAGCGGAAATGACCAACAGACGGGATATGCTGAACCAGGGGACGACATTCCGTTGCCTTTGCAGAAATCGCCCCACCCATAACGCCAGGATCAACCCGGTTAAACCGGGCATCGAAGTTAATAGACCAACCTGAACAGGGGTCGCTCCGAGCCGGGTTAGGAATACCGGCAGAAACGGACCTGCAGCACCGGCTGTCCCTACACCAATGGCATCTATTTGAACATAACGTTTGTTACGCTCCTGGATGTCAACCTGCTCAACTTTCTTTTCTAAAGGAGGCTCAGGGGATGTAGTCATGATACCAGTCTTACCATAATACCCATAAATTTAGAAGCCAGACTTGCCCTGTCAAAATAAGTTTCCACATAACTGCGTCCTTGATGACCCATCCTGTCTACCAATTCACGATCATTTGCAAGAGAAAGAATGGCATCAGCCAGCGCCTCGGGGTTTCCGGGGGGCACGGGGATACCTGCACCAGCATTTTCGATCACCTGGCGAATGACTCCATCAATGGCTAACACGACAGGTTTCCCGGAAGCCATGTAGTCGAAGACCTTGTTGGGATAAGTGGTTTTATATAACTCCACTGGTTTGAGGATCGCGATACAGATGTCTGCAGCCGCCAGGGCAGAGGGCATCTCGAGCTTCGGGATGGGTGGCAGGAAGGTGAGATTATCCAAACCATCCCGAGCAGCCTGGGTTTGCAAGGCGAGCTTGTCCTTACCATCACCAAGCAATACGATTGCGATATCTTTACGGGGAAGCAATCTTTTGGCTGCCTGCAGCACCACTCCCAGGTCGTTTGAAAGACCATGAGCACCCGCGTAAAGCGCAACAAATTTCTCTTCAAGCCCGTGAGCGGAACGGAATATAACTCCATTAACGGATGGGTTGAACATGGCGGTGTCGGTTCCATTGGGCACAAGTTCCACCTGGTGTGCCCCACGGCTTTGCACATACTGGATATACCCGGGAGAATTAACCACGACCCTATCAGCCCGGTGGTAGAGGAAATGCTCCAGCCATTCCGAGAGCATGATCAACAAAGGCTGACGCAATACACCCACAGCCACCGCAAAAGCAGGCCATAGGTCACGGACTTCGAAGAGAATAGGGACGCGTTTTAGCCGGGCTAGTGACCAGGCAGTCAACCCCTGAAAAATCGGTGGAGAGGTGCCCCATACCAGGTCAACTTTTTTGACCCGTAAACCGATAATGAATGATGACACCATAAAGCTAAAGAAGTTGATCAAGCGGTGAACAAAGCTGCGGTGCAGGGATGGATATGCATAGGCACGCAGGATGGTGATAAGCTCACCATCGTTCTGTTTTTCAACCCACGGTATTTTTGAGAGATGAGCTTTCCCAGTAAGATAGCTTATCGGACTGGTGATGATCGTCACCCGATGACCATGTTCGGCGAAATAACGGGCGAGCTCATGATGTCGTGTCCCGCCGGGTTCATCTAAGGCAACGAATGCCTGGTGGATCAATAAGATGTGCAAGTCTGGTAGCTTTCTAAATTGAATACGTGTGGAATATCTTTCATCATCCGTGCGACTCTTCATCGGGAGGCCGGCCTATCACGATTTGTGGTATTTCGGGCCAACCTTCATGAATAGATTTCCAAATATATTCTCGTAATATTTTTGGCTGGATTGGCTGGCTGATCAATTCGGTGATTTCCATCCAGATAGGGAGATAGGTTCCGTTCTTTGATCCGGGCGCACTCATCATTTCTGGTCCAGTTCCATGACCAAACTGACCTCCGGTTGGCCGAGCTAAAAAAAAGTATTGAGGCAATCCCCGATACCAGATTTCAGCCACCAGTGAACCAATTTCCACTTGCAGTCCGAGCTCCTCCTCAGCTTCGCGGGCTGCAGCTTCTGCCAGGGTCTCTTCTTCCTTGACTTTGCCACCCGGAAAAGCGTAATAATGCCTGCCTGAACGGTTGCGTTCGATCAGGGCAATTTTATCATTTTCGATGAGTATGACAGCTGCTCTAGATTTCACTGGGAAATATCCACTCGCTCTTTAATTCGATCGGCAAGGTCTGATTCGTTTCAATGATGCAAGCCAAAGCAGGGATTTTATCTCCATACGTCGGAGATGTCCAGCCAGTGATTGGTAGAACGGGTCCCGTACCCACCAGAGACATACCAGCCCGGGCGAGCTGAAACTTCATAGCTTGCCGGGGTAGTTTATTCTCATGAAGTGACATCATTCCCATTTTCAACCTCACCCAACCCCGGGGGGATTTGAGGCGAATTTCATAGGCAGGGTAACCCTTTTCAATGGTGGGTCCCAGGACTTCATATTCCCAATCTGGCAATAACCAATGCAGGCGAGCTGTATGGTTGTGATTGGGTGTTCCATCCAGCTGGTCTCTGATTTCCCAATGACCATCGGGATGAAGGATGAGCTTTCGGGAATGAACCACGCCAATTTTACGGTAACCATCATGCTGAGCTGTAATGCTCTCACAACCGTCTTCAGATGTGGATTGGCTTGCGACGATCCTGGCTTGAGCCCAATCCAGGTACAAGAAGCGACCGGCTCGTTGCATGAATTCCCTGCCATCTATCACGACAGTATTATGGACGAGTGAACTGGTCAGGGAATTTTCCCAAGGAGGTGGTGAGTTGTAAAGATAAGTGCCAGGATCCTGGGCAAGATTTAATCCCTGCCACCATAAATCCACATGCAGCTGGTCTGCGTGCGCGGGTCGGGATTGAAATGTTGCCACACGCAGCGTAGCCCACGAACCATTATTTGGATTTATTAATACATGTGGTGGCTGGGTACTCAGACCGTTTGGGTGTGTAAGCGACCGCCAGGAACGTAATTCGTCAACTTTCTGAAATTCATCCTGTCGGAGGTGCAACCAGGAGGTCATATCATCCCATAGACCACTCGGGATCAGGTCGGCATGGAGGAAGGTCCTGGCAGCGGCGAGGATGACAGGACGATAATCGTGATATGGACAAACGGTAAGAGGAAGGATGTAGGCTCCATCATTATGCCCCAGGTTGGGAACACGCCCGTTATCGGGATCGACCAGCTTCCATAACCAATGGGTGGAGATCTTCAAAAGGGTGGATATGTCTAAAGGTATCGGCTCATTTGGAAATGAGTGGTCATGCACCGCGAAAGCCCACAATGCGGATTGTAACATCAGTCGATGGTAATTTGTGCTATGCTGGGTATATGTGCCGTCGGCTGAGATTTGGGTGCGAAAGGCATATCTCAGCCATTTCCAACCCAGTTTGTGCCACCTGGCTGACAGGGGGTGTTCAGGTAGCAAAGCAGAGGCTGTATAGAGACCCAGGGCTTCGGTAATCAGGTGGTTATTGTTTTGGGAACGAGCATAGACCAGGGTGGGATGGATACGCTCGGCGTGGATTGCAATGGCTTTGGCGATATTTTCAAGTCGCTCAGAGGTTGTATGTTTGGATTGGATAAAAACCTGGGTCGCAAATGCCAGGACTACCAGCCGGATAGCCACTTCCTGGGCAGAAGACCAGTGAGGACCCAGGCAAGGTGGATTGTTTAATAAGAAACGTTCGGTATACAGCCAGTATGATTTTGCATACTGTTCATCATTTGATAAATGGTACGCCATGGCAAGTTTGCACGCCCAGCCAAACCTGCCAGGTTCCCAGATGACCTTGATATCCCTGTCATGGATCAGGTCAGCTCTCTTTTCGTACTCCATCCAGTTTTTTAGCTGTCCGGGCAGGGATAATTCCAAGGGGACCGGCTGACCACCAAACAAGCGCACACTCCCCTTGACAATCTCGTCGGCTTCCTCGTAAAGCTGATCTACCCCTGATCCGATTTGTTCAAGCAAAGTCGAACGGTCGGGCAACCCTGCCAGGCACGGGTGAATACCTTGGTGTTTATCGCCTTCCAGTTTATCCAGACGTTTAAGCGCAGAGGTGAGAGTGCGATCGAAATGACCGGTGCGCGAGCCAACTTGGTAGAGGCCGTAAAGCCCCAGTTGAACGGGACCTAATTGTTGCAAGGCTTTTAATGCCAGCTTTAGTCCAGAGAATCGAGCCATCAGGTTTGAGTTACTGGTCACGCCAGCAGGTGGAAAGGTTCCACCGTGACGGATTTTCTGCTCCGCAATGCATCCATGGCGGCAAAAGTAGCTTCAGTGACGCCAAACAGGTGATCATAAGGTATGGGAGCAGGCCCACCAGCAAGGATGGCCGCGGAGAAAGTTTCCCATTCCAGGCGATGACCCTTGTCCTGCCGCAGAGGAGAGTGGATCACCTGGCGCTTGCCCTGATTAACCAGCTCAAGGGTACGGAAGTCGTCCAAAGCAGCAACCCTGCCGCCTGCGAAGACCTCCACGCGTTCCTTCGGGTAAGCCTTATCTCCATTTGCCAGGTAATTTACCGTCCCCAGCGAACCATCTGGAAAAGTAAAGATCATCAATACATTATCTTCTCTATAACGTTTGTCATCCGGTAGAGCTTGCGCAATAACTGAGACAGGGGGTGCGCCTACAAGGAAAGTCAAAAAATCGATAAAGTGACAACCTTCGCCGATGATGCGTCCTCCTCCCTGGAGGGGGTCATGCACCCAATTAGATAACGGGATATTGCCTGCGTTGATGCGGTAGGTTGCTACCAATGGTCCCTGGCGCAGCTTGATGAAATCGTAGAGCCTGCGTGCCAATGGAGCAAACCGGCGGTTGAAACCGACCATCAGCAAAGGTGAAGTCTCTTGAGAGAGTATTTGCTCCTTGATCTGGGTTAATTGTTCACGGGTGATTGCCATTGGCTTCTCACAAAAAACATGCTTGCCAGCTTGCAATGCCCGTACAACTTGTTCAGCATGCAAGTGATGACGGGTAAGGATACCGATGGTATTAACTTGAGGATCTTGCAGGATTTCATTTTCACTGGCGGAAGTATATTTGAAACCAAATTTGCTGGAGGCATTTTGAGCATGGAAGCCGGAGCCCGAAGCAATTGCAACCAGCTTAATCGAGGGGACTTTTTTCAAAGCTGGCAACATGACCGCATTGGCGAAGTTACCTGCTCCTAACACCCCCAAACGAACCATATCAACCCCGGTTATCGGTAAGACTGTCTTCTTAACTGGCAGATAGGCGGAGTCCGGCTTGTCATCACTCGAGCCAGATTCAGGATAGGTCAGTAAAACACCCAGGAATGGCTGCACTGTTTTGCTGGTGATCAAATCGTAAGCTTCGGGAGCATTTTCAATGGGGAAGCGGTGGGTGATGAGTGGTCTAACATCCAGGTGCTGCTGAGATAGGAGCGCCACGAAAGCTTGCAGGTTACGCCCTTCAGACCAGCGGACATATCCTATAGGATAATCCTGCCCGGCCTCTTCATAGGATGGGTCGTAGCGTCCTGGTCCATAGGAGCGGGAATTGATGAACGACAGCTCTTTTTGGTAATAGACCCTGCGCGGAATGTTTAGACCGACAGCGCCAACGGCAACCACATGGGCACGATCACGCGCAATTTCTCCTGCCAGCTCCACAGGATCTGAGGAGGGGGTGTCTGCACAGATAAGCACATGGTCAAATCCCAACCCATGGGTAAAAGCCAGGGCAGCTTCCACGGCTTGCGGGCGTAGGACGGCGGTTACACCCTGCTGCTGTGCCAATCCAATCCTGGTTTCATCAAGATCCACCCCGAAGACCTGGCAGCCGGCTGCTTTGGCGATCCCTACAGCTAAAAGCCCTAATAAACCAAGGCCAATCACACCTATGCTCTCGCCAAGCATGGCTTCCGAAAGTCGAAAACCATGCAAAGCTATGGCACCCAGGGTGGTAAAAGCTGCGGATTCAAAATCTACATTTTCGGGAAGGAGAGCAAGAAGGTTTTGGGGCACGAGGGCATAGGCTGCATGGACGGCGTATCCGCCTCCCGCACAAGCGACCCGATCCCCGACCTTGAAACCTTGTATGCCCTCACCAATCGCTTCGATCACCCCGGATGAGGAGTAACCCAATGGCATAGGCTGATCCAGGCGGTTGAAGGCAGCTTCGACGGTGGAAAGAAGGCCTTCCCGATGGGCTTTATCCACCAGCTGGCGCACCAGGTCTGGTCTTGAAAGCGCTTTACCCAGCAGAGATTTACCTGCAAATTCGACCAGCATGCGTTCAGTCCCTGCAGAGACGAGCGAAGCCCGAGTGCGAACCAATGCCATTCCCGGTTGAATCTGCGGAATGGGAACTTCAACTATCTCAGTCTCACCATTGTTTATATTCTGTAAAAGCTGTTTCATTTAATTCCCTGCCTGGTTTCCAAGCAATATATGATGGTACAGGAGATTATAGCGCGGATTTCCCTGGCATGTTATAATTTTTGGTGAATTAAATGTCAGACAACATTGAGATAGAGGCAAAGCAATGAGCGATCTTCCCTACAAGAAATTAGCCCAAATTTTGGTAGACCATTCCACAAGAGTACAACCTGGCGACCGGGTGGCGATTGAGACAACCACCAACGCCGAATCGATGGTGAGAGAAATATATGAGCTGGTCCTGCAGCGGGGTGGTTTCCCGCATATCCTGCTCAACCTCCCGGAACAGGATAAGTTACTCTTTAAATACGCAAACGATGATCAATTGTCCTTTACTCCCACTTTCCAGAAAATGGTTACAGACCAATTCGAGGTATCCATACGCATACGGGCCGAAATCGACCCGCGTGCATTGAGCGGGATATCACCCGAAAAACAGTCCCTCCGGCAAAAGGGGATGGCGGCCGTACGGAATAGCATGTTACAACGCGGTGCGACTAATTCATTACGCTGGGTGTTAACCCAGATACCAACCGAAGGATATGCCCAAGAAGCAGGGATGAGCCTGGCAGAGTATACCGATTTTGTTTTTTCTGCCTGCCATGTGGATGACAAAACACCAGATCCTGTGGCACATTGGGAAAATATTCGTCTTCAGCAATCCGGAATTGTCGACAGCATTGAGGGTCAGGATAAAGTTAAGCTTCAGGGTCCCAATGTGGATTTGAGCCTGTCGATAAAAGGGCGCAAATTCAACAATTCTCACGGTCGTCACAATATGCCGGATGGCGAAATATATACCGGCCCAGTGGAGGACTCTGTAAACGGTTGGGTGAAGTTCACCTATCCAGCGATCTACCAGGGTCAGGTAGTGGAAGGGGTGGAATTAATATTTGAAAACGGACGGGTGATTGATGCGAAGGCAGCAGTGGGTGAGGCATTCCTGCACACCATGATTGATTCTGACGCGGGAGCACGTTTCCTGGGTGAATTTGCGATTGGGACCAATTATGAGATCAACCGTTTCACCCGCAATATCTTGTTTGATGAAAAACTCGGCGGGACGATCCACCTTGCATTAGGAGCGGGATACCCTGAGACGGGCAGCATTAATAACAGCTCCATCCATTGGGACATGATCTGCGACATGCGCAAGGATTCAGAAATGCGGGTGGATGGAGTGGTGATCTATCACGATGGTAAGTTCATTTAGATTGGCTATCAAGAAAAGACCGGAACAGGACAGGGAAAACATGTTCTGTTTTTATTAACGGTCAAACGATGCTTGAATCAACAGACATTCAGGATAAGCTATAGGATCTGGTTATAGAGCTCCCACATCTGGCAATATAATCCTTGCCTGGCTAATAACTCGTGGTGAGTACCTTGTTCTATGAGCTGACCATCCTTGAGCATCAGGATTTCGTCCATTGTTTCAAGACCCGCCATGCGCTGTGTAATGCTGATCGTGCTCCGCCCAAGGGATAGTATACGAATTGAATCCAACACCGCTGCCTCTGTGGCAGGATCCAGGTTGGCGGTCGGCTCATCAAGGATGAGCAGGGGAGCATCTTTCAGCAGCGCTCTGGCAATCGCAAGACGCTGACGCTCTCCGGCGCTGAGGCGTAAACCATGCTCACCGATCCAGGTATTGTACCCTTCTGGTATGGATTGGATCATCTCATGCAGTTGTGCCGCCTGGGCAGCACGGATGATCTCCTCCTGGGTTGCCTCTGGACGGGCGATGAGCAGGTTTTCCTTGATGGAAGCGCTGAATAAATAAGTGTTTTGTGAAATCGTGGCAATGCGTTTCCGGAGATCCTCCTGCCTGAATTGACGCAACTCCTCACCATCCAGCTGGATCGACCCATGTTGGTATTCCCAAAAACGCTGCAACAGGTTGATCAAAGTGGTCTTGCCTGCGCCACTGGGACCCAATATCGCTATATGTTTTCCACTGGGCAGGCTAAAAGAGATGTCCTTCAGCTCAAATTCGGAAACAGCAGGGAGGAGTTTATCATCAGCCCCCTGGGGATATCGGAATGAGAGATGTGACACTTTAATGTCGGTAGCTTCCGGAAGCAGCCTTGGCTCCGCAGGATCGGTAACAGCTGGCTCGGCATCCACCAGCTCATAGAGCCGGCGGGCAGCCGCCTGGCTCGCTTCGAGATTTTGAGCTGCCAATGGCAGAGGTTGCACAGCTTCAAAGCTCATCAAAGCTCCCAGGGCTACCACACCCAACATTACTCCCGCGAGCCCACCCTGGGATATCCTTTGGATGGCTAATGCCATAATGGTGAGCATGCACAGGTTGGCCAATAAACCACCCAGCGCAGAATGCATGGCTGATAGATGCGCCAGGTGTGCCTGGAGACTGGTCAAACGCTCGCCTGCCTGATCCACCCGCTTGATGTGAGCTTCAGTTCCACCGCAGGTCAGCAGGTCGGGCAGTCCTTGGATCCCGTCTACAATCGATGTGCTGAGATGGGCGCGCGCCTGGGTGATTTGCGATCCCAACCTGTGGGAGAGCCTCAAAATAAGCCCTGGTAAACCCAGCCCGGTTAATAATAGAAAGCCAATCAACACCCAGGCTAATTCGACCCCGAAGGCACCGAGGAATATACCGGTGGCTATTGTAACCAGCAATGCAACCAGGGGAGGGGCGAGAGAACGGATGTAGAAGCTCTCCAGCATCCCGATATCACCAATCACACGGCTGAGCAGGTCCCCGCTATGGTATTGCATCAGCCGGGCAGGGACGAGGGGTTCCAATGCCTGATAGAACCAGACCCGCCAACGTGCCAGCAGGCGGAAGGTCACATCGTGTGAGACCAGCCTTTCCAGGTAACGAAAGACACCACGTGATAACCCGAAAAAACGCACACCCACAATTGCCACTTGTAAATCAGCGATGGATGGGTGTAAAGCGGCAGCAGAGATGATATAGGCTGCGGTTGTCATCAAACCGACCGCGCTGAGGATGGTGGCAAATCCCAAGAATATGGATAGCAGCATTCGACCGGTGAATGGAGAGAGGAGTCTTATTAATCGGCTGACGATAGCCTGCGACTGCATTCCAATGACTTCTTTTGCTCTATCTTCGTCTCTCGGTCCATTAAAATCAATCTGAGCTTGAGGAGTGCCGATGATCGGATGGCTGTTCAACCCTGCCATGATAGGCGCAATCGAAATCCTGGTCTCCTGGGATTGTACGACCCGCCCATGGCTTAATCTGATTACCTGATCCGCCCTGGCGAGGGTTGAACGGTGATGGGCGATCACTAATACGGTTCGACCTTGCCTCAGGTGAGTTAATGATTCCTGCAGTAAAGCATCCATCTCCGGATCCAGATGGGAGGTCGCTTCATCCAGGATGAGTAACGGGGCATCCTTGAGAAATGCACGTGCCAGGGAGATCCGTTGTGCCTGACCTGCACTCAGCCTGGTTCCGCGCTCACCAATCGGAGTGGCATAGCCACCTGGTAGTTTTAGGATGAACTCATCGGCGTGAGCCAGGCGAGCAGCATCCAGAACGTCTACTTCAGTCGCACCAGGTCGGGACAATTTAATATTTGCGAGGATCGAATCATTAAATAAATAGGGATTTTGAGGTACCCAGGCGAGCTTATCCAACCAATGTTGGGCCGGAATTTCAGATATTGGTTGCCCATTCACCAAAACTTCTCCACTTTGAGGTTGCAAAAAACGCAATAATAGCCAGCTCAAGGTGGTTTTCCCCGCACCACTTTCTCCCGCGAGTGCTGTCATTTTCCCAGCAGGGATCTCGAATGAAACACCCAGTAGTGCGGGACGATTTTCGGAATACACATAACTCACGTCCTTGAATTCAATGGATGGGGGCGGACTTTCCTTTAATAAAGGATTTGTTGTCGAATAAGAGGTATCAGGCTCCGGTGCCAGAGGCAGGTCGAGGATCGTAAATACGCGCTTGGCAGCTTCGACACCTGCCATGGCGGCATGAAAACGAGTGCCCAACAGGCGCAATGGCGCGTAAAATTCAGGGGCGAGCAAGAGCACGAAAAATGCTTGCTCAAATGCCATCCTCCCATACAATAATCGAATTCCAATCTCCACTGCCACCACGGCTGTACTGAGAGTGGCGATTAGCTCGAGCACCAGGGCTGATAGGAAGGTGATTTTGAGCACACCCATGGTAGATTGTCGGTACTGCTCGCTTACCTGCCTGATGACCTGAACTTGATCCCGGCTACGTCCCAGGGATTTTAATGCAGTCAATCCTTGAAGCACATCCAGAAAGTAAGCGCTCATGCGACTAAGCCCCTGCCATTGTTTGCGGGTAAGGGTCTCCGCTGTGCTACCAATCAGGTACATGAACAGAGGGATCAGTGGTGCAGTTACCAATAAGATAATCCCGGAAAGGATATCGGATGGAAACACGAAAATGAGGATGGAAAGTGGAATCAGGGCAGCCAGTGCGATTTGAGGCAGATATTGGCTGTAATAAATTTCAAGCGCATCCACCCCTTCGGTAGCAACATTGATGATCTCACCCGTCCTGACATCTGTCTCACCCGCTTCATCCCTGAGGTAAGCCGGACCAAGCTTGCCGAGGTGTGCATAAAGACGCTGCCGCAGGCTGTGTTTTATCAAACGGGCACCCGCACTTGCACTTAATTCCCCACCCCATACAAGACCTGCCCGGAGTAGCATGATGATGAGAATGGTTATTATTATGCTGGAGACTGCGACAGGACTATTGCCATGCAGGAAGACCTGATTGATCACCCGGCTGATTTCACGCGCCTGGAATATGCTTAAAATTCCACCCATGAATCCAAAACTGATGGACAGGATCAGTGCTGTTTGAGATTGTCTGGCTTCCCTGAGAAGGCGGGGATGTAATTTCAAGTGGATAAACCTGGCGGTCAGCATTCTTTCTGGACCACCCATCAAAGAAGGCTGACCGCTCTGATTAAATAAGGCTCTAATAAGTCAGTTTTTTGGGATCACCTGCCAGGCGTTTGCGGAAGATCCAATATGTCCATGCCTGGTAAATCAGGACTATCGGAAGGAATATCAGGGTGACCGTGGTCATTAATTTAAGCGTATAAGGGGAGGAGGCTGCATTTTGTATGGTCAGGCTCCACTCGGGGTTTAAACTGGAAACCATCACGCGTGGATAGAGCATGCCGAAAATCGTGAACACAAAAAAGGCAACTGTAATACAGGTCATCACAAAGAAACGCCCAAATTGTCCCTTGCGCAAAAAATACCCGGCAGATAAAATCGCCACCAGTGCGACTACTGGAAAGCCGATCGAGAAGACACTTAAGCGTTCCCGAACATCTGTAACGATGACGCTGGTTATCAGGAAAATAAGCAACACCAAGACCACAAGAAGCCATAACCAGCGTACAAGCGCCCTGGCTTTCTGTTCGATTTCACCCGTGGTCTTGAGGCTCAGGAAACTTGCTCCATGCATTATGATCAGCAATGTAACTGCAAAGGATGCCAAAAGAGCGAATGGATTTAGAAGATAGAAAAAACCTCCGACGTATTGCATATTCGCATCGATGGGGATGCCACGGACGAGATTGGAAAATGCGACGGGGAACAGGATGGTGGGAATAATACTACCTAAGCAAAGACACCAATCCCAAAAACTGCGCCAAAGTGGATGATCATCCTTGCTGCGAAATTCGAAGGCCACTCCCCTGACAATCAACCCAATCAGGATTAGAAATAAGGGGAGATAAAAACCACTGAATAAAGTGGCGTACCATTCTGGGAAGGCGGCAAATGTCGCTCCACCAGCAGTGATCAGCCATACCTCATTCCCATCCCAATGTGGACCGATGGTATTGATGATCGTACGGCGTTGCAGGTCGTTTTTTCCCAGGAAAGGCAGCAAAATTCCCACACCAAAATCGAACCCCTCCAGGACGAAGAAGCCCGCATAAAGGATGCCAATGAAGATGAACCATAAGGAGTTAAGTGTCATTCTTCGCCTCCTATTCCGATGCCTGATTGCTTACCAATGAAGGGGTAAGCTCTTCCACTACCGGTGCGGTTGCATTTGGCTGTGGACCAGCCTTGGAGAATTTCAACATCAGGTATACGGTTGCAGAAATGAGGAGACCGTAGACCATAATGAATCCTATCAAACTTGTCAAAAGCATACCACCGGAAACCACTTTCGAAACACCATCTTGCAGCTTGACCAACCCATAAACGACCCATGGATATCGACCCATCTCGGTCAGTATCCACCCAGTGGTATTCGCTATGTAGGGTAAGGCAATTGCCCATGGTAGCAATTTAAGCAACCAGGTAAACTTTCCATACAGGTTTTTCAGGTCGATGAAAAGTGCCACAAGGCTGATCAATATCATGATCAGTCCAGCCCCTACCATGGCACGGAAGCTCCAATATAGAATGACGGGAGGTGGGACATAATCTCCTGGACCGTATTGCTGCTCGTATTGCGCCTGGAGTTGATTAATCCCTATGACCTCGCCCGTGAACCGGTTATATTCCATAAAGCTGAGTGCACCTGGAATGCGCCAATCGAGGATCAATGAGTCATTAAAGGGATTTTTTATCGTGATAATTGACAAAGAGGCTGGATTTTCCGTATCGAACAAAGCCTCCATGGAAGCCAATTTCATTGGCTGAGTTTGATTTATTTCCTGACCTTGAGTGTGTCCAATCACACCCACCAGTATGGTTCCGATCAAACCGATGATGGCTGCCATACGGAAGGAATACTTGAAGACCTCCACCTCATTGTGGCGGGCGAGGTGATATGCACTGATACCCAACATAAAAAAGGCGACTGTTGCCAATCCAGCGCTGAAAACATGCGGGTAGTGGCTAAAAATAGGAAGATTAAAGATCACCTGTGAGAAATTCGTCAGTACAGCCCTTCCATCGGTAATCGTATATCCGACAGGATGTTGCATGAAGGCATTGGCAATTAAAATCCAGATGGCAGAAACATTGGACCCAATTGCAACCAGCCACATCATGGTGGCATGCAATCCTTTCGATAGCTTATCCCACCCAAAAATCCACACACCCAGGAAGGTGGACTCAAGGAAAAAAGCGACCAGGGCTTCGATCGCCAGTGGAACCCCAAATATGTCCCCTACGAAACGCGAGTATTCAGACCAGGCCATACCAAACTGGAATTCCTGGACGATCCCTGTCACTACCCCAATCGCAAAATTGATCAGGAACAGCTTTCCCCAGAACCTGGTCATGCGCTTGTAGACCTCGTTTCCAGAGAAAACATAAATTGTTTCAAGGATAGCTACCACCAGGGATAGACCAAGCGTCAGGGGAACAAAGAAAAAATGATAGATGATTGTAATTGCGAATTGAAGCCTGGCCAACAGCAATACATCCATTTTGGATCTCCTTATATTAGGTTAATATCCCTTTGCCTGGAAGAATAAAAGTTCCTAATAATTAAAGTCTTGAACAACAGCCTGTGGAGGATGCACTTCTGATCGCATACCTACGACTCAATCATGCCCTCCAGAAACCTCGCCTGATGGGACGGACATCCTCTGCAGTGATAAAGGCTTCAGGATCGATCTCATTCACGAGCGAGTGAACCGTCTCTACTTGCTTGCGCAACACAGAGCAATTTATCATTGAAACCATTCCATCTTTTCCACGTCCGGATAATTCTGTGACGGCATATCCATTCTCGCGCAGGTGAGCGACAATGGCTGGTCCACGCCTCGGGCTGATGATATTGACCAAAATGTGTCCAATGGCAATCCTCTCTTCGATGATCATACCCACCACATTGCCGGTAGCAAATCCGGCTGCATATCCGATGATATTTAAAGGGTTATTGACCTGAGTGAGCACTTTACCAATGGCGAGCAAGAAAATTGCGGATTGGATGAAACCCAATACCCATGCAATTTGCTTTTTACCGCGCATCACAAACAATACACGCAGCGTGTCCAGTGTCATGTCAGCCACGCGCAAGGAGAAGATCAGTAATGCGCTCAACCAAGCCTGGGGGGAGAATAACAGTTCCATGGTTAGCCTTCGTTGTCCAGGTACATCCGCTGAGTGTATTCCTTCACCATCCGGTGGATGCTAAAATTCGGCGATAGTGTCTTGATGGAATCTTTCATGACAGCGATCCAGTCGCAGGGCAAATTATCAGCGGCACGATCCTGGTAGTAAAGGGGAATGATCTTGTTTTCAAGAGTATCATACAGGCTGTTGGAATCGGCTGCATCCTGCTGTTCATTGTTTTCATATTCCGTTTCATCACCAATTGCCCAGCCATTTGACCCATTAAAACCTTCCCGCCACCATCCATCCAGGACGGAGAAGTTGAGGACTCCATTCATGGCAGCTTTTTGTCCGGAAGTGCCGGAAGCTTCGTTTGGACGGCGTGGGGTATTCATCCATACATCCACACCTTGTACAAGGTAACGTGCCAGGTTCATATCATAATCCTCAAGGAATATCAGACGCCCTCCATATTCAGCTTTCTTAACCGCGCGATAAACCTCCTGGATGAGCAACTTGCCTGGCTCATCAGCCGGGTGTGCTTTGCCCGCAAATATGATTTGAACAGGTTGCTCAGGACGGTTGATGATATCCAGTAGACGGCTAATATCATGCAGGATTAAGTTTGCCCGCTTATAAGTAGCAAAGCGACGGGCGAAACCGATTGTTAGCGCATAAGGATCGAGAAGGACACCCGAGGCAATTATCTGCACCGGGTGGATATTAGCTTGTAACCATTGATCGCGGGCTCGTTCCTGTATATAGTAAGACATTTTCCGCTTCAGGTGCCGACGAATCGTCCAGAGTTCCAAATCGGGGATGTCATCAATCCTATCCCAGGTTGCAGGGTCATCCACCCGTTCCTTCCAACCATTCCCAAGGTATCGATCATACAGGCTGCTAAGACGGCGTGCCAACCAGGTGCTGGTATGCACTCCATTGGTTATATGGGTAATTGGAACTTTCTCTTCTTCGAGGTCAGGCCAGAGGAAGTTCCACATTTTGCGTGCCACTTTCCCGTGCATCTCAGATACACCGTTCCGTTTGGAGGAGAAGTTCAAGGCCAGGATTGGCATGCTGAACGTTTCACCCCAGGGGAGGTTGTGATGCGCCAGGTTGATAAATTCATCCCTGGTCAATCCCAATTGAGGCCATAGATTTGAGAAGTATTTATCCACCAGCCAGATTGGGAATTCATCACTCCCTGCGGGCACAGGTGTATGAGTCGTAAAAACTGTGGATGGTTTTACGACTTTAATCGCTTGATCGTAAGTATTGCCACCAGCAACTAACTCACGTATTCTTTCCAGCACCATAAATGCTGAATGTCCCTCATTCATATGCCACACATCAGGGTTATAGCCTAAGGCGCGTAAAGCCCTCACACCACCAATCCCCAGTATAATCTCCTGGGAAATGCGTGAATCAAGATCACTGATATACAAACGGGAGGTCAGCTCGCGATCGGCAGGGGAGTTACCCTCCACGTCACTATCCAGCAAGTAAAGTGGCACCCGACCGACACGAATTTCCCACAGGCGCGCATGCACGGTCCTTCCAGGCAGCTCGACTGAAATTGTCATTGGGAGACCATCAGCTTGAATGAAGGGGAGAACAGGCAGCTCTTCAAATTTTAAACGCATATAACGCGCTACCTGCCACCCATCTTCTGAAATATGTTGAGAAAAATAACCCTGGGTATACAAGAAACCAATTGAAACCAATGGCAAACCCAGGTCACTGGCTCCTTTTAGATAATCCCCTGAGAGCACACCCAAACCGCCAGCATAGATTGGCAAAGTTTCATGCAAACCGAATTCAGTCGAGAAATAGGCGATGGGCTGATTTATCTGCTCTGGATAGGTACGAGCAAACCAGGTATTTTTAGATTTCACGTACTCATCAAACGCACGTACGATGCGATCATAAAAATCCAGGGAATATCGATTGTTTGTGAGATTTTTAAATCGTGCCGGCTCTACCAATCGTAAAAATTGGATTGCATTGTGATTGGTCTTTTCCCAAAGGACACTGTCGATTCGTGCGAAAAGGCGTTGGGCATCGGGGTTCCATGTCCACCAGAGATTGTACGCCAGCTCACCCAAACGATTAATTCTTCGGGGCAGCGCGAAATGATTAGGAATAACGGTTCTAAACTCGTCCATAGTCGATCTTAATCCTGACTGTCTTCAATGGTTGAATTACCAAAACGGAGTTAATCTTACCACGTCAAAATCGTTTTGCGGTAATACAGGATTTTATTCAAATGTCATCCTTTCCTCAATGTGATCCTACCATTTGGAGACTGAAGTTCGTAATAGCAGAGAATGAAGGATTCGACTAAAATTACCTTAGGAAAAAGTCATGCCAAAAGTGGTTCAGTTATTTGTCACCTGCATCATTGACACACTTTACCCCGAGACCGGTGAGGCAGTTGTGCGTGTGCTCGAAAGGGCGGGTGTAAAGGTGTCGTTTCCACCCAATCAGACCTGCTGTGGACAGCCGGCTTTTAATGCCGGGCTGCGAAACCAAGCGCGTAAGATGGCAATCCAGACCATTCGTGCCTTTGACCCGTACCCTGGACCTGTGGTTGTGCCTTCCGGGTCGTGTGCAGCCATGATCCGACACTCGTATGCTGAATTATTTGCAGATGATCCCAAATGGCTTCCACTTGCATTAGCCCTTGCAGGGCGTACTTATGAATTCAGCGAATTCCTGGTGGATGTGCTGAATGTTACCGACTTGAATGCCCGTTTCGATGGGCGATTGACATACCACGCCTCCTGCCACCTCCTGCGGGGATTGGGGCTGGATAGGCAACCGCGGTCTCTTTTGGCAGCGGTTCGAAATGCTGAATTCGTCGAGCTACCTGATACTGGAGATTGCTGTGGTTTTGGGGGCGTTTTCTCTCTGGAACACCCTGAGATCTCTGCTGCAATGCTGGAACGGAAAATCACCAATTTGGAGACCTGTGGGGCTTCCGTGGTGGTGGCGTGTGATGCGGGATGTGTTACCCATATCAACGGGGGATTGCATCGTAAGCACAAGCCTCAGCGGGCTATGCATATTGCTGACGTCCTGGATCATACCTAGATGACCAACCTGTTTCGCTCCCGAATAAAGGCTTCCCTTGCAGACACAAACTTGCAAGCCGCGCTGGATGCAAATGCTGAACGGCGTGTCCAGGTGCGGCAAAGTGCGTTCGCATCCCTGGCAGACCCCCAGGGTTTGCGTATCCGTGCCCATCGCGTCCGGGCTGAGGTTATTGAACATCTGGATGGTTATCTTGAGCAGTTCATTGACCATGCACAGAAAAATGGCATGCTGGTACACCGGGCAACAGATTCGGATCAGGCAATCAAGATCATACGGGAGATTGCATTTCAACAGGGAGCCAGGCTGATTGCCAAGTCCAAAACCATGGTCAGTGAAGAGATTGGATTGAATCAAGCGCTTGAAAAACTGGGTTTTCAGGTAATCGAGACTGACCTGGGAGAATATATCGTTCAATTACGGGGGGAGTCGCCCTCTCACATCATAACGCCTGCAGTCCACTTGCGCCGACAGGATGTGGGCAAATTATTTGAGGAAAAGTTGGGGCTGCCTTACACTGAAGACATCGGTATCATGACCAATGCTGCCCGGAGTGCCTTACGGGAGGTGTTTTTGCATGCGGATATCGGTATCTCAGGGGTCAACTTTGGGGTAGCTGAGACAGGGACCTTATGCGTGGTGACCAATGAGGGCAATGGTCGTATGGTGACCACCATACCACGTACGCACATCGCTCTAATGGGTATGGAACGCCTTGTTCCCAGGATGGATGATCTGGCGCTGATGTTATCCCTGCTGCCGCGCTCAGCCACCGGACAGAAGCTCTCGGTGTATACCAGCCTATTGAACAGCCCTCGCCGTAGCGATGATCCGGATGGACCACAGGAGCGGCATGTGATCCTGGTCGATAATGGACGCACTGCTGTGCGGGAATCAGCGCTTCGGGAAATCTTATATTGCATCCGCTGCGGGGCATGTTTAAATGCCTGCCCGGTTTTCCGTGAGATTGGCGGGCATGCATATGTAAGTATCGATGGAAAGGGCAGCCCATATCCCGGACCGATGGGCAGTGTAGTTTCACCAGCACTGTTTGGGCTGCAGGAATATGGTCATCTGGCACGCGCTTCCAGCCTTTGTGGGGCTTGCCGGGAAGCCTGTCCGGTCGATATTGATCTTCCCAGGCTGTTGTTGCGGGTGCGGGCGGGTGACGGTGCAAACCGAGCTCGAAATCAAAGAAAACCCAATGCTCCTGTTTTGCTGACCATGGGTCTGAGCTTATTTACCCTGGTGGCTACCTCCGAGAGGCGTTTTGCATTTGCCCAATGGTTGGTTGGATTATTTGGATCCATGACCACTTTTCTCGCAAAAGGCGATCCCTGGATACATCTGCCGGCGTTTAGTGGATGGGGGTATTCCAAGGATTTCCCCCGTCCGGCTGCCAAATCCTTTCGCGCCAGATACTTCAATCAGGTTTATACTGAAGTAGAACATCCCGGCCAATTACCTTCCCGCGAGGCTATCTCAGACTTCAGTTCCCCCAGGGTTGAAGTTTCACCACGCCGTGACCATGATCTCTTAACGAAATTTGCTGCTGAGCTGGATGCGCTGGGTGCGAAATTCAGCGTATGCTCGGAAGGTGATCTCCCGGAAAAGATCCTGGAACTATTGCGGAGGCGGGGCATCGAAGAAACCCTGGCATGGGATGCGGCACATTTACCTGACGGACTATTGGAGAAATTAACAGCGGCAGGTATTCAAGTAAGCCATCCGAACAGAGGTACGATTCCGACCAGCAGTCGGGTTAGGGCAGGGCTATCCGGCGCATCTGCTGCAATTGCTGAAACAGGGACAATCCTGTTAACAGGGGGACCTGGTCAACCTCTTATTGCTTCCCTGTTGCCTGAAATTCATATCGCAGTCCTTTGGGAAAAGGATGTGGTAGAGCAGTTAGGTCAGGTATTACTGTTGGAACAGATAAAGCAAGCACCAGCTGCTGTTTTGATCAGTGGTCCATCACGCACCGCGGATATTGAAATGACACTGACCATTGGGGTACATGGTCCGGGTGAGCTGCATGTCATCTGCATAGAGAACAAGTGAATGGAAGGGCATTTCACAACAGCTGCAACCAGTGATGGGTTTGATCTGTACACACGCATTTCCCCTGCCAGGATGGGTATGATATAATCAGCCCCGGATACAGGCTTGCTGCAGTTAGAAATCCGCCGCAACGAAGTGCTGAGGCGGTAATTTTTTTGGAGGAAAGATGGATAATAAATTGTATGTAGGTAATTTGCCTTTTAGCACGACTGAAGAAGACCTGCGGAGTATGTTTTCACAAGCAGGGACCGTCGTCTCTGTCAACCTGATCAAAGACAGGGATACTGGACGTTCACGTGGCTTCGCTTTTGTAGAACTCAGCACGCAGGCTGAGGCGGAAAAGGCAGTTAGCCTGTTCAACAACACTCCACTTGAAAACCGATCGCTCAAAGTGAACCTTGCGCGCCCGAAAGAGGACAGTGGAAAGTTTCGCCGACCAGGTGGAAACAGGCGCTATTAAACCATAGCTCGAATTGAATCAACTTGACCAAAACCTGGCAGGGATATCCCTGCTTGTTTTGGGTTAATCTGGTACATTGAAGAAGCGGTATATTCCATCCATATCCGGTAGTAAATCGACCACTGAGATTACGGCATCCAGGTTGATAGGTCCATAGATATGGGGAAAGATTGAGCCGTCGGCGGTTTCCCAACGGATTTCAGAGGTAATTTTCTCAGGATCAATCCATAAAAGGACCAAACCTGGTATACCCTGGTAAAAACGGTTCGCTACCTGGAGGATTTGCTCAGGTTGTGAGCAGTGTATAAATCCCTCTTGAGAGAGGGCTTGGCTTATGAAGATTCCCTGTTTTTGGGCAGCAAACCATTGTTTCCGCTGACACAGGTGTATGATCCGGTTGGACAGCGCGATTTCCACACACCGATCCAGGCCGGATAAGTCTTTCAGAAGCTCAACTTTCGCAGCCGGGTAAAATTCGTTCGCCCTGGTCATTACCTCAGTCCCTTGAGATGCCTCGATCTCCAATAACATCAATCCACCTGGTTCCAGGCGATTTCTTGCCAGATCCAGCAATCTGACAATCAACTCAACCCCACTTTGTCCGCCATCCAAAGCCAGAAGAGGTTCCTTTACAGCCACGGGTAATTCTTTAAGGACGTGGCGAGGAATGTAAGGCAGGTTGGCGCAAATCAGATCATATTGTCCTGCAATTCCCTCCAGCAAATCTGCCTGTTTGAATTCCAGCCGATCGACCAGCCCGAATTTCTCTGCATTAACCCTGGCTACATTCAAAGCCATCGGAGAGATGTCCGTCAGGAGTATATTCAGATCAGGGATGTTCTTCGCCAGTGCGATCCCAATGCATCCGGAACCTGTTCCCACATCGATTGCCTTGCGCTTGCGTGGGTGGTGATGCAACCAGTTTATCCCGCGTTCGACCAATAGTTCAGTTTCCGGTCGAGGGATAAGCACATCACTTGTCAGATGAAACTTCAGACCAAAAAACTCCCAATATTCCAGGATATATGGCAGTGCCTCGCCATTTTTTAATCGATGCAAGGCATGGGTAATATTCTTGTGTTGCTGATCGTCAAGCAGGGTTTCAGGATGAGCCAGCACCCAGGAGCGGGATTTTTCAAGGATGTGTCCCACCAGTACCTGCCCATCCAGTGAAGGTGTCTCACTTTGCAGGTATAGGCTCTGGCTGATTTGTTTCAGGACCTCTTGAATCGTTATTGCCATGGTTAGTAAAAGGCACATCCCTTTATCATATTATAAAAGGGATGTGAAAGGGTAACAGAAGAGAAAGTTCACGAGCAATACATAGAATTATCAAGGTCAAGCACTACTCTCTCCAACCATCTCCTCACCGATGGCAGAAAGCCGGTCTGCTTCATCCCTGGTGGCCAGCTCATCGGTAAAATCATCCAACAGCGCACCGGTCATAAAACCGGTCAGATTGTAGGTTGAAACATTAATGCGGTGGTCGGTGACACGCGATTGTGGGTAGTTGTAAGTGCGGATTTTTTCAGAGCGCTCGCCCGTGCCTACCTGTGATCGGCGATTCTCATCAATCTCAGCGCTACGTTTCTCTTCCTCAATCTCATATAACCGGGCGCGTAAAATGCTCATGGCTCGCACTCGATTTTGTAGCTGGGAGCGTTCATCCTGACAGGCAACGACAATCCCTGTGGGTATATGTGTGATGCGAACTGCTGTGGCGTTTTTCTGTACGTTTTGCCCGCCGGCACCAGCCGAGCGATAGACATCCGTACGAATATCTGACTCAGGGATGTTGATCTCAACTTCATCAACTTCTGCCAGGACAGCAACCGTGGCTGTAGATGTGTGAATGCGACCCTGTGATTCTGTCACTGGGACGCGCTGGACACGATGAACGCCGGATTCATATTTCAGACGTGAATACGCTCTTTTGCCTTTGATCAGAAAGATGATCTCCTTGAAGCCACCGATGCCAATCTCATTGGTGGATAGGATCTCGATGGTCCATTTGCGAGCTTCAGCATAGTGAGAATATAGCCGGTAAAGGTCAGCTGCAAAGATAGCAGCCTCATCACCACCCGTTCCTGCCCGGATTTCCACGATCACACTACGCTCATCGCGCGGGTCTTTGGGCAAGAGCATGCTTTTAATCTCGCGTTCCAACCTATCGATTTGCGGTTCCAGATCAAGTATTTCTGCTTCAGCCAGCATACGCATATCGACATCATCCCCTTCAAGTAGGGAATGGGCTTCTTCTATTCTTTCGAGTGCCTGGCGGTATTCTCGCGCCCGGTTAACCAGCGGTTCCAGATCGATACGTTCTTTATTCAGCTCCGCGGCGCGCTGATAATCGTCTCCGACTTCCATAAATTGTCTGTCGATCTCTTCATAATGCTGTTCAATACCGACCAGCTTGTCTAGCAAATCCGATGCCATCTTTATCTATAAGTCTCCCAATCAAGAAAATGATTATACCACCGGAACTTTTACGGATTCTTCGTCGTCTAATGCGCAAACACTCAGCCGGTCCATTGCCTGTAATAAACCGATCGTCCAGGAGGAGATTATGAAACCCAGGTTTGTTCTACTCACTACAACTTTGTTAGTCGTCCTGATTTCGAGCTTGTTATTGCCAGTTATCGTATTCGCTGACGGCATCATCATTCCAGATCCCCCAACTTGCGATCCATCCCCATGCCCACCTGTATTTATTCCGATGGACCAATTGGTGATCCGTTACCACCATGTGACCGTGACAATTGAGGATCAGCTGGCGGTCACCCATGTGGACCAGGTTTTTTATAACCCGAATGATTGGACCATCGAAGGGACTTACATATTTCCCATCCCTGATGATGCTGCAGTCTCCGGCTTCACATTGTGGGTGGATGGTCAACCAGTACAAGGGCAGGTGTTGGATGCAACCCAGGCACGCCAGACCTATGAGCAAATTGTCTCCAGCATGCGCGACCCGGCTCTGCTCGAATATATTGGGCGAGGTGCGGTCCAGGCGCGCATCTTCCCCATCGCCTCAAAGGGTGAGCGCAGGATAGAGCTGGAATATACACAGGCTCTCCCTGCGGAGGGAGGATTGGTCCGATATATATATCCACTCAACACTGAGCAGTTTTCTGCCCTGCCGATTGAATCTGTCACCATCAGCGTCGATATTCAATCCAGCACCCCCATCCGGGCAGTTTATTCGCCCAGTCATGAAGTCGGTGTGAGCAGGGAAAGTGACCATCAGGTGGTGGTTGGTTATGAAGCTGCCAATGTGCTCCCAAATATCGATTTTGCCCTGTATTATTCCCTGGGTGAAACTGAGGCTTTCCATTTGCTGACCTACCGCGACCCATCCGATAGCTCAGACCCAGACGGTTTTTTTCTCGTCCTGCTTGCACCCCGGATCAATACCATAGATAAGGTCATCCCCAAGGATTTGCTCCTGGTCGTCGACCGTTCAGGCAGCATGGATGGGGAGAAATTCCAGCAAGCACAGCAGGCAACCCGTTATATCCTGGATAACCTCAACCAGGGTGACCGATTCAACCTCATCACCTTCAGCACTGGCATCCAAATGTATGCCAATGGGTTGAAACCAGCCTCCGAAGCCGCGGAAGCCCGTTCGTGGCTGGATGGCTTGCGGGCGGAAGGCTCAACCGACATCAATCGTGCCCTTCTTGAAGCGGCTGCCATGGTAGACCCCGAGCGATCCACATACCTGATCTTCCTGACGGATGGTTTGCCCACCGAAGGTGTGACCGATAGCCCATCCATCCTTGCAAACTTTGCAGCCAACGTGCCTGAAAATTTACGCCTGTTTGCCTTTGGTGTGGGCTACGATGTGGATACGATCCTGCTGGACACGCTCTCGCAGGATCACCACGGACGAAGCACTTATGTCCAACCCGGCATGAACTTGGATGAAATCCTTTCATCTTTTTACTCAGGCATCAGCACCCCCGTACTTACCAACCTGGACCTGAGTTTTGGTGGGTTTTCCACCTATGATCTTTATCCATACCCATTGCCAGACCTGTTTGCCGGCTCACAGGTGATATTATTGGGACGCTACCGTGAGGGTGGTGAAACGGATATCAGCCTGACCGGCGAGGTGAGTGGTGAAAAGCAGACCTTCACATTCACCGATCAGATATTCGAGGATAAATCTCCTGCGAATTCCTTTCAATCTTCCATTCCCCGCTTATGGGCTACGCGCAAGATAGGCTACCTGCTCAATCAAATCCGCCTGCAAGGCGCCAGCCAGGAAATCATTGACCAAATCGTTCACCTGAGCATCCGTTATGGTATTGTCACCCCTTATACATCCTACCTGGTAACCGAGGAAACCCCCTTGGGTGAAGCTGAACAACAACGCCTGGCAAACGAGACCTTCAGTCATATGTTGGCCATGCCTACAGCAGCTCCTTCAGGTCAGACGGCTGTCCAATCCGCTGCAGATGCGGGGGCGATGCAGGGAGCGGTGAGTGCACCTGAGCTGAAGGGGGAAGCTTCGACAACTGTGCGAGTGTTGGGTGCGCGTACCTTCGTTCTCTCTGAAGGCAAGTGGACCGACACGGCTTTTGACCCTGATACGATGACACCTGAGGTGGTTGAATTCTTATCGCCAGATTACTTCTCCCTGGTATCTGCCCACCCAGAGCTGGCGGATGCATTTGCCCTGGGGGATAAGGTGATCGCCCTGTCCGATGGTGCAGTATATGAAGTGGTTGCCAGTGACACAGTGGCTCAGCCGTTAAGTGTTACCCCAACCTCAACGCCCAATAATCCCGACCTGCCGGTGACCACACCCACTCAGGCACCCACCCAGGATTCACCTGTCCAGCCATCCGGTCTGTGCTCAGCCGGAATCCTGCCTCTTATTCTTGTTCCTTTCGTGATGGTCATCATCAGGAAACCAAAGCGTGAACTCTGAGTTTTGATAAGGAAACCGAGCTGGCTCATTGCCAGCTCGGTTTTTATCAGATGATTAATCCTCACCCGGAGTGAGAGGAATGGTGGCAGCTTTACTTACCCCCAAGGATTTCGCTGTGGTGATCAAAACAACCCCTCCCAGGATGATCATGGCGGAAATAATATCCTGTCCATCCAGGCGCTCATGGGCAAACACACTTCCCAAGAGAAGCGCCACCACCGGGTTGACATAAGCATAGGTTGATACGATAGGGGTAGGTGCATTCCGTAATAACCATGTGTAAGCCACGAATCCAACCCCTGAGCCGAATATGATCAGGTAAGCCAGTCCACCTAACGATCGAAGCGATATCGTGGCAAGATGAAATTGGCTCCATTCACCGATCAGCGTGCCAAAGATAAATAAGCCCAAAGATCCGATCAACATTTCCATCCCAGTTCCCATCAACGACGAGCTGGGAAGGGAGGCATTACGACTGTAAAGTGAGCCAATTGACCAGGATAATGCAGCCAGGACCAGTACCACCATCCCAAGCGGGTCAAGTGCCGGGCTGGCACTGTGGGGCTGCCATGGGTTGGCGAGTAACGCTATCCCGGTGATCCCTACCAATACCCCCAACCAGGTGAACCGGTTGGCACGAACACCATTCGGTCTGAGCGAATCGATCAGGACCATCCATAAAGGTGTGGTGGCAATAAACAGGGATGCAATCCCGGAGGGGATGCGCTGTTCCGCCCATACCAGACCACCGTTACCTCCCAGGAGCAGGAGAAGCCCGATGATGGAGGCTGAACGCCACTCGATTTTATTTGGGGCAGGATCTCCGCTGAGACGACGCCAAAGATAGAGGATTGCACCAGAGACCAGGAAGCGGATCCCAGCGGACAGGAAGGGTGGAATGGTTTCGATGGCGAAACGGATGGCAAGGTAGGTGGAACCCCAGACAATATAGACCGCAAGAAGTGCGATCCATGTACGAGCTTTCATATTAAATATACTCCAAGGATTAGCTACCGGGGTAAGCAGCCTTTGACATTTCCCAGCCAAGCAGGGCGACTTTCCGCGCCTCACCATAGTGGTAGTTGCCAAATTCACCCAAAGAATGGATCACACGGTGGCAGGGGATCAGCATAGCTATCGGATTGCGTCCTAATGCATTACCCACCGCACGTGCAGCTTTCGGTTCCCCAAGGTAGCCGGCAATATCCCGGTATGATACCACACTGCCAGATGGGATGCGTAACAACGCTTCCCAAACCTTCAGCTGGAAGTTTGTCCCGTTCAGGTATAGATTCAGAGGGGATCTAGCCAGGTTGATTGAAGGATAAAAGATCTGCCCGACCATTGGTTGGGTGAGTCTGGGCTTTTCCACCAGCCTGGCCAGAGGCCAGTTATTGTGCAGTGCTTCGAGTGCTGCTTCGCGCCCGGCAGGCATGACAAAGGATAGGTTACAGATACCGCGTTCAGTGATCCCCAGTAGAATCTCACCGAACGGTGTGGGATGAAAACCATAGTTGATGGTTAGACCTTCGCCACGCAGCTTGAATTCACCTGGCGTAACTGCTTCCCAGGTGATGAACAGGTCATGCAACCTGCCCGGGCTGGAAAGCCCGACCTGATAGGCAGCTTCGAGAATGCTGGCAGATTTTCCCAGAAGCTCTTTGGCATGCTCCTTGGTGATGAATTGCAGGAAGCGTTTGGGGCTGATGCCCACCCAGCGGGTAAACAACCGTTGAAAATGATACTCACTCAAATGGATGCTAGCCGCAATCTCACCCAGACCTGGCTGGGTAGAGGCATTCTTCTCGAGATAGTAAATGACCTGCTCAATACGGGCATAATCATCGGAGAGTTGTGTGTAATTAATCATGTCAACATTATAAGCAAATGGAAGGTTTAATCCACCCGATTCTTGCTCAATTTAAGATCAGGCTGATGGGTATATTTAAGGACAAATACTCATAGAAGGGATTATATTCATGATGCCAGGTCACCACTTTTTGGTTAGATTAACTTAATCGTAGAATGACTGGAGGAATATAAGCGTGAGCTGTTTTACAAGGCGCAGGTGATCGCGCGTGGAGGATCCATGCAGGCTGTACTTTTTCGTTGGTTATCCGATTACGCCGGCGACGGATATCCTGCTGTACATAATCCGGGAACGGCCCAAGGTGGGCGGCATTGCCATTGGTGCACAGGATAAAATTGCCTCGATGGGATTTTACGTCAGCGTTGCCATGACTAAGTCAGATATATTGATTGTTAGCAACGACCTGCTGCCCATTCAGAGCAAAGCGAATGTCATCCCAATCAATTTTAAGCAAACTGGTTTAAAGAGGCAGTAACTGCACATTCCAAGTTTGCTGAAGACGACCTGCCAGCCAATGAAGCAGGAGAAAACCTGACTCAGGAAACACTCTGATCATTTGCAGCTTTCCCCATAATTAAAAGATTCGATATTCCAGAAATCACTGGTTGAGGACGGGTCCACGGAGTAGCCGCACATATCTGGGCGGGCGGCAGCGGTTTTCAGACGCAAGAATAATGGTATGACCGGTAGCTGCTCGGCAAAGATGCGTTGAGCGTCCAGGACAGCCTGGGTGTAGGCTGCCTCACCAGGTAATAATTGTATCTGCTGCATGCAGGCAGCATCGTAAGCCGGGTCAATGAAGCCCGAGCTATTCTGCCCGGACCAATTATTTTCAGCAGAAGGGATATTGTTGCTGAGAAACAGGTTACAAGGGGGGTTGACGCCGGTCAAAAAGGCAAATTCCGCCATGTCGTATAAACGACCATATACTCTACTCAAGGGATCAGTGCTGAAAAACTCCATGGATGGGTATGTATGCAGGTTGACCTGGATACCGCAGGCAGCCAGGCCTTGTGCCAGCATAAGGAAGACCTGTTGGCGTAATTCAGTCTCGCTGGTCTCATAATTCATAATAAGAGGTGTGCCATCGGAGATGCCAGTCACACCTATGGAAATACGAGGGGTGGATGGGTCATTATCGTTATCCAACCAACCAATTTCTTCCAGTAAAGATGCTGCAGAAACTGGGTCATACGACCATTGTATGGCTAGGGGGTTGATCAGGGGGTGAGTGGGTGGTAGATAAGTATCAGGCACCGGTGATTTCCCAAAGAAAAGTGAATCCGCAACTGCCTGTCGATCGAGGCACATGGCGACGGCCTGGCGCAAACGTACATCCCCGAATGGACCCTGTCCATCACCATCCATGTCCCAGCCAGCGAAGGCACCGCTGTTAATGATGGATTCTGCAGGTTGAATGTTGAAATCCAAATGCTCCCAGAGGTTGCCTATGGATGTGAGAGCCGATATTTTCCCGCTATTACCGAATTCGATCAGATGCTCAAGAGTGATGCTTTTACTTGATTTTTCAGAGTCGATTAAATCACATTCGCCGTTCTGCAAGGCTGATAATGTTTCGTTCTCATCGCTTATGAAAAAGCGAATCTTCAATTGATCAAAGTGTGGTAAGCCTTCACTGGCACGGAAGTAATGCGGATTCCTGCTCAAAAGGATATATTCACCAGGTTGCCATTTTTCGATTATATAGGGTCCCCAACCCAATGGAGATCTTTCCTCGACTGAAAGAAATTCCTCGGGGGTGTAGGTCTGCATTTGGTGCCTTGGTAGGGGATGGGCAAAGTTGGTCATGTAGGTCTGGTCGAGGAACCCAGGTAAACCCAGCCATTGGGTCGTACGGACATCCAAGGCTGCATAAGAGGCTGTGTTTATAAGCGTTTGATGGCCTCCTGCTCCCAAGAAACCGCAAGCTGAATCTGGATGTTCCTGAAATCGACAACCAGAGGCTATTTCAAAACCGAAAACCGAGTCATCCGCAATCAGGGGCTTACCATCCGACCAGCGGATGTTCTGCTTCAGGGTAAATGTAACGGACATCTGAGCCATCTCGAGCGCTTCTCCCTGCCAGGTGATGGCGCATTCTGATAAATTACATCCGTAAGGGCGCACTACCTGACCGGGTCTTAGCAGCACCATCTCACCAGCATCATTGACCACGAAGCCGTTTTCCTTCACAGACACTCGCTGAAGAGTGGCATCACCATCTGCCAGGCTTGGAAGTTTCTCAAGAATGACCGGCTCGTAGGAGAAATCCGTGCTGTCGATGGGTCCGTCATAGATGGCTTCCAGGATGTTTTTAGCAACCAGACTATTGGAATTGTGGATAAACAGCGAGACCGGTTCTGCTCCCAGGCATATGGTGAGCGTGCGATGCTCTGGTGTGGGAGTCTGTGTTGTCGTACTATCAGGGGTGGATGTGTAAGAGGGTAATGTTAGTGTAGGACGCGTAGTGGTAGTTACATGCGGAGAGGAAATGATTGTAGGGGTGGAACGCGAGCAGCCGAGCAGTAATGTTAAAATCACCAGGGGTGAGGCAATCAAGGAAATCCATCGTAAATTATGACTACTCATATTCTCTATCTCAAAAGCAGTGAACAGATAGCCTCCTGTCTATACATTACTCTTTTAAATCATAAAAGTCAATAAAAACATCACTAGAAGTTTGTGTATGAAATATCAGCGTTGGCAAGTAGAATTGTTTAGATTTTATCTAATCCGGTGTACATTCCTGAATATCATATGGTAAGGAAACTTTCTGCCTAATATTGTGAGGTAAAATGGAGATCGGGCGGTTTACCACCACTCGTTGAAAAAACGTAACTATTGGAGCACTGCTTGAAGAAGTACATCTGGGATTATATTTACTTATTATCGATTGCCTCAATCATCGTTGGCCTCGATCAATGGACGAAGGATTTGGTGCGAACCTTGATCCCATTCGGGAAAAGCTTGTCTCCGTGGTCATGGTTGGAGCCTTATGCCAGGATCGTGCACTGGCAGAACACGGGGGCAGCGTTTGGGCTGTTGCAGAATTTTGGGTTGGTCTTCACGATACTCGCATTTCTGGTGGCAATTGCGATCCTGTATTATTTCCCGCGCGTACCACGTAGCGAATGGGCAATGCGCCTGGCGATGGTGATGCAGCTGGGTGGGGCAGTGGGGAATTTGATTGACCGACTGACACAAGGGACGGTGACTGATTTCATCTCTGTGGGCAGCTTTGCAGTATTTAATGTAGCGGATGCGAGCATTTCAGTTGGGACGACGATTTTGATCCTGGCTGTATGGATCAGTGAACGCAAACAGAAAAAACTGGCTGAAACCAGCCTGGGACAACCTTTGCCTGTGCCTGATCCACCTGATTTGGAGAACCACCCGCTTGAGTGAGCAAATACTAAGCTTTCGGTTCGAAGGGGGTGGCAGCTCGCGCCTGGATAAATTCCTGGTGACCTGCCTGCCGGACTACTCGCGCACACGCCTGCAGGCGCTGATTGAAAACGGTTTCATCCAGGTGGATGGAAAACTTGCCCATAAGAGTGGACAGATGATCGACCAGGGGAACCTGGTATTGGTGCATATCCCAGCTCCTGAACCGACCGACCTCGTGCCGGAAGCCATACCGCTGGATATCATTTTTGAGAATGATGACCTGATGGTGGCGAACAAACCGGCAGGGATGGTGGTGCATCCGGCAACAGGGCATAAAAGTGGAACCCTGGTACACGCTGCACTGGCGCACGCTCCTGAGATGGTTGGGATTGGAGGCGAGAAGCGTCCCGGGGTGGTGCACCGGCTGGATAAGGATACCTCTGGCTTGATTTTGCTGGCAAAAAACGACCAGGCACACCGCTGGCTGCAGGACCAGTTCCGACTTCGAAAGACCAACAAGACCTACATTGCATTGGTGGATGGAAACCCACCCACCCCTTCCGGGCGGATTGAGGCACCCGTGGGACGTGATAGCGTGCATCGCAAGCTGATGACAGTGACGAGTCTGGCAAAAGGACGCGAGGCAGTGAGCGAATACCGCACTCTTGAAGTTTTCAAGGATCACACCCTGCTTGAAGTACACCCGGTTACCGGACGTACTCACCAGATCCGGATTCATCTAAAGTTCATTGGATGCCCGATAGCAGGAGATAGCGTTTATGGTCACACGCATGCCACCATCCCGGTGCACAGGCATTTCCTGCACGCAGCGCGTCTGACGATCCTGTTGCCGGGTGAGGTTAAGCCACGCACGTTTGAAGCGCCACTGCCAATCGAGTTGGAGCAAGTGCTTGTGCTGCTTCGGGCAACAGTGAAAGCATAGTGAAAACACGAAGACACTACTTGTGAAGACACTGCGGGCAGTGAAAGCATAGTGAAAACACGAAGACACTACTTGTGAAGACACTGCACGAGAATGCCGTTGATGACATATATGGACAAGGAGAGATTATGGATTGGATAGATTTGCGTTCGGATACCGTTACTCACCCAACTGAAGCCATGCGCCAGGCGATGGCAATTGCGCAGGTTGGGGATGATGTGTTTGGCGAAGACCCGACTGTCAACAAGCTGCAAGAGATGGCAGCTGAAAAAATGGGTAAGCAGGCTGGCTTGTTCGTACCTTCCGGTACGATGGGTAATCTGGCTGGTATCATGGCTCACTGCGGGCGGGGGGACGAGGTCATCCTGGGGAACAAGGCTCACACTTTTTTGTACGAAGCGGGAGGGATTTCTGCACTGGGTGGAGTGCATTCCTGCCAGCTACCTAACCAACCGGATGGGACGCTCTTAATTCAGGATATTCAGGCTGCCATCCGTTCCACAGATGCCCACCAACCCGTGTCGCGTCTGGTTTGCCTGGAAAATACACACAACCGCTGTGGCGGTGTGGCTTTGACTGCAGACTATACCCGGGCGGTAGGGGATCTGGCGCACCAGGAGGGCCTGTCACTGCATATGGATGGAGCGCGGATTTTCAATGCTGCGGCCGCGCAGGGCGTATCTGCGAAGATATTGGTAGAACCGGCTGATTCGGTCACCTTTTGCCTCAGC
>Ga0154899_1016_pt3 | contig 58657 bp, 54 predicted proteins | sample Rifle2008BG19ft_FD_105871 | JGI IMG/M metagenome (GOLD analysis project Ga0154899, IMG submission 105871) | Chloroflexi bacterium RBG_19FT_COMBO_50_10 | reverse complement strand
GAAGCATCATGATGAAGGACATTTCATATAAGGATTCATGATCCCGAAAGGGGGTGAGTAATTACACATTTATTATAGCACAAATGTTCTAAACCACAAGGGGTTTAAGCAAATTGGGTATAGGTTATCGGCATTTGCTGTTCCCACTTAGCTTTATAATTGTGGTTGTTGGTTATCAAGTGGGTTTTATGTCTCAATCTCAAGTTGAGGGATAAATTATGGAAAATACTGATCCAATCTCATCTAAAAGAATTAAGGAGCTTAATGCCTTTTTAGTAGAATTTCAGAAGGAAAGTGATAGAGGTGCTGCTCTGCTTGGTGCAGCTATGATAGACGATTGTTTGCGTGAAATCATTGTGGGCTACCTGATTGAAAAAAAAGATGTAGTTGATGATTTGGTTGATGGTGGATACGCACCCATTTCAACTTTTAGTGCAAGAGCTAAAATAATATACGGCCTTGGCTTAATAAGCCAGTGTGAATATTTTAATTTGAATACAATTCGGGTGGTTAGAAATAAATTTGCACATAAGTTAGGCGGTCTATCTTTCAGTGACATTGAAATAGTAAAGTTATGTCGTAATCTCAAGTACGATAAGAGCGCTGTCGGTCTTATTAATCTTCAAACACCGCGACATTCCTTTACAATTGCTACTGCTGTACTAGTGGGAAATCTAAACCGAATAAAAGTAAATCATTGTTTAGAAAAGGCTGAAAACAATAATTGGGAACCAATTCCATCTCTGAAATGGTAATTATTTCCTAATCCCAACCTCATTGTAAAAATACTATCTATCATTGTTTGAGTCTTTTACTCGTAAATTTCGTCGAGTTACAACATACTTAATAAATTTGATTGACATTCTTATTTATTAGGATGCCAAATATTCCATTCTTCAATCATGCCACCAATGTTTGAGAAATCCCATGTGGGTTTATAACCGGTTATTAACCCCGGGTAATCATTACGCTTCCATTTGCTTAGACCGTATCCAACAAAAAATTCTAATAACTTGGCAGCATCTACAGGCAATCTCCTTAATGCCAATCCAAGCGTCCAAACTGTAATATAACCTAAAGCACTATCTACACTAATTCGATTTGCCGTACCTGAGTATGGTTGATTTACGAAGTGGTTGATGATATACATACCTTTACCAAGGAATAGATCATCAGCAAATCTCGCAATCATCATTTCGCCATCAACATAAGCAGGGTTATTCAATTTCACTCCTGCCTCGAAATCTGCAAAAACATAAGGAATCCGTTTTATTATCTCATCTCTCTGAGTTGTATTAATTTTTCCAATATTATGCTCAAGAAATAAAAGCCACGTTCTGGTCAAAAGAAACTCTTCGGATATTTGATTATCAAGGACATCTACAGAATAATCAGCTCTTATTGGATTTGTACTCAATGCAAATAGTTCAAAAGAGCATGTCCCAAGTTTTTTTGGTTTATTTAGTCTGAGATTCCTTAATTTATTAAATATATTATTATTCATATGTTTTACGGACATATCAATCTCCTTATCTTTAACAACATGATATTATTCAATAGTTACAATTAGTATACAATAAGCCATTAAATTCTCATCATTAATCAGTTGAGTTACTTTTCTCTGATAATTGCTCTGTTGTCTACTAAAATGGTTTTCACCTGCTCTATTACTGGTTCAATCTTTTCAACCCATAAAGGCAATGTTTCAGCTAAAAATGGCGTTAGCCTAAGTGTCAACCTAACCCCACCATCTCTTGTTTCATAAAAATCTTTTTTTGAAAATGCATGGTTATTTATAAAATCTAATAACCACTCATCAACGTATGGCCTGACTGGCTCCATGACGTCATAAGCGAATGAATCTCGATGCTGGTTGTCAGGAGAAGATTGCTTTGAGCCCAGGAAATCACTGGGCGCCGGCTGACAAAAAATATTTTCAATTCCAAAAGGAAGCGCACAACACCGTTCCGGTGTAAAGTGGATAGAGTTAAACACCCCAATAGGCAAGGGATCAGACAGGAAGGGGCGATCACCGATCGCCCCTACAAAACCCACCTTGGGTGAAAAATTAAGAAAGCCACAAAATAAGAGGGACGACCCAGCGAGGGAGACGCCCCGCCGGGGGCGTCTCTACAGGAGAGAATTAAAAAACAGGATATAAGGATTGCGCCTCATATCCTGTTGGATGGTAATGAAATTCGGTTAAATCCAGCCGCGCAGCTCCATGGCTTTGACCACACGGGCAATGGCAACCATATAGGCAGCGTCGCGCATGTAGACCTTTTCCTTTTCGGACATTTCGAGCACCGAGTTGAAAGCCTGGGTCATCTTGGTGTCCAGTCTTTCCAACACTTCCTGCCTGGTCCAGTAATAATTCATATCGTTCTGGACGCTCTCGAAGTAGGAGCAGGTGACCCCACCCGCATTGCACAGGAAATCGGGGATGTCGAAGATCTTATTGCTTTTGATCACCTCATCCGCCTCGGGAGTGGTGGGTCCATTGGCGCCTTCGGCGATGATGCGCACCCGGCTATGGATCTTCTTGACCGTCTCACCTGTGACCTGACCTTCCAGGGCGCCGGGGATCAATACATCGGCTTCCTTGGTGATCCAGGCATCGCCCTCCTCCAGGACGTAACCAGCGGCGTGAGCTTTGGACTTGTCGATGGTACCATACTGGTCAGTGATGGATTGCAGGTACCTGGGATCGACGCCTTTGGGATGGCTGAAGGTGTAAGAGCATTTGTCATCACGGTCCCAGCAGGAGACGCAAGCCACTTTGCCACCCAGGAGCTCAATGAACCCGATGGCGGCATACTGCGAAACGTTGCCAAAACCCTGCATTGCAGCGACTGCCTTGGAAGGATCGAGCTTGAGATGCTTCATAGCCTCGCGTACGGTGTAGATCACGCCGAAACCGGTGGCTTCGGTGCGTCCTAACGAGCCACCTCCACCGAGGGGTTTGCCAGTGATCACACCCGGGGTATACTGACCGACCAGCTTGGAATATTCGTCCATCATCCAGCCCATCATCTGCGGGGTTGTGCCAACATCGGGAGCAGGGACGTCCTGGCGGGGACCGATGTTGCGCCACATCTGTCCGACCCAACCGCGAACCAGCTTTTCCTTCTCATAAACCGAGAGAGTGGCTGGATCCACCGGGACACCGCCCTTGCCGCCACCCAATGGGATATCAGCGACAGAGCATTTCCAGGTCATCCACATGGCAAGTGCACGCACGGTATCGAGCGTTTCCGCCGGATGGAAGCGGATGCCACCTTTGTTGGGTCCGCGCACGTCGTTGTGTTGGACACGGAAGCCGGTGAAAATCCGCAGCGAGCCGTCATCCATGTGCACGGGGATGGTGAACTTGAACTCACGGGCAGGCCAACGAAGCATCTCGGACACCTGCGGGTCAAGGTTAAGTTGTTTAGCCACGCCATCGAACTGGCGCTGTGCCATTTGGAAAGCATTGATCTGTTCGGTCATAATTTACTCCTGAATATTAATGTATTATCAAAATATAAGCGGGCAACCCGGTTTGGTGCCCGCAATTAGACTAAATTTTCAAGATGGGAGCAAAAAACTCTCAAGTTTGCAGCCTCACATGGGTTAGAAACCCTCTTTTGTAGCTTAAGATTAATCAATGTCAGACAACGCGTCAAGTGACGAATGCCACACCTTTACCATGCCGGATGGTGATGTTTGGCTAGAGGACAATTAAGGACGAATCATCCATGCCGGTGCATGAAGCGCTGCATGCGGCTTAAAGCTTCCTCAATTTTCTCATAAGCGGTGGCATAAGAGCACCGCACGTAACCCTCTCCTCCAGGACCAAAGGCGCTTCCTGGTACGACTGCCACACGCTCTTCTTCAATCAGCTTTTGGGCAAAAGTCTCATCGTCCATACCGGTGATGGCGACGTTGGGGAAGGCGTAGAAAGCCCCGTGAGGCTCAAATGTGGGCAGACCGAGCTGGTTCAAGCCGCCGACAATCAACTTGCGGCGGCGGTCATACTCATCACGCATCTGGTCGACAAATTTCTGCCCATGGCGGATGGCTTCCAGCGCGGCCATCTGTGACATGGTTGGGGCAGACATGATGGTGTACTGGTGGATGCGGACAAGCCCCTTGATGATGTCTGCCGGACCGCAAGCGAAACCTGCCCGCCAGCCGGTCATGGCATAATTTTTGGAGAAACCACCCAGGAGCACGGTGCGCGAGCGCATGCTGTCGAGGGAGGGGAAGCACACATGTTGAACACCGTAGACAAGCTGGTCGTAAAGCTCATCCGAGATGATGATCAGGTCGTGTTTCTCGGCGATGCGGGCAATTTCCACCAAGATTTCGCGGGTATAGACGGCACCGGTGGGGTTGTTGGGATAGCCGAGCAGGATGGCTTTGGTGCGCGGGGTGATGGCAGATTCCAGCTGATCAGGCTTGACCTGAAAGCCATCCTCGACATAGGTGGGGATTTCCACTGGCACACCACCGGCAAGAATGACTTCGGCCTGGTATGAGACGAAGCAGGGGGTGGGGATGATAACTTCCTCACCCGGGTTGAGCAAGGCAGCCATGGTTAGATAGAGCGCTTCGGAGACGCCAACGGTGACAATGGCTTCCGACTGGGGGTCATACGCGACGTTATAAGTTTTGAGAATATGGTCGGTGATTGCCTGGCGTAACTCAAACAGACCGGCATTCGAGGTGTAATGCGTCTGGCCAGCGTGCAGCGCCCGGATGCCAGCCTGGATGATTGGCTCCGGGGTGACAAAATCCGGCTCGCCGATGCCCAGTGAGATGACGTCTTTCATGGTGGCAACAATATCGAAAAATTTGCGGATACCAGATGGCTTCAGCCCGGCGACGTGGCGGGCCAGGTACCTGTCATTCATGCTCGCTCCTTAGAGTAAAGTTGTTGAACAGACCACTGGTCTGCATGGATATCATATTCAAGCTCGAAATACCCTAGCTCGTCATTATGGACCTGGAATGAATAACCTGCGGGGGAGTGATTTTCCGAGCATATCCGGGCAACTTCCAGGCGTTTACCCTGCCAATAAAATGCCACGGGGTAGCCAATATACGCATGATCAGAACGACAGATAACCCGGTCACTCATCATTACAGGCTCAGCTCAGTGTGGTCTCCAACATTCAGGACGCCAGCCTTTTGCCGGAGGTGTACTTCCTGACCGATGTGAGAATGTTCGATGACCACACCCTTTACCACCGAGCCATCATCGATAATACTGTCGCGGATGATGCATCTCTGGATGGTACAGTTGGCACCAATGGCAACGTGGGGACCGATGATGGAATTCTCGATTATGGAGGTTGGATGGATAAAGACTGGCGGGAGGATGAGCGAGTTCTTATGCGGATGGGCTTCGGTTGAGCTGTCGTGCCCATGCTCCAACAAGTAGCGATTGGTTTTCAAGACATCCTCAGGCGTGCCGGCATCCAACCAGGTATCCACCCGTTGTATGCGCATCTTCAACCCGTGTTCCAGCATGACATTGACGGCGTCTGCAAGGTAGAATTCATTCTTGAGGCTGAGCTTGCGTTGAATCTGTTCTTCAATTGCCTGAAGTAACTCTTGCGCACTCTGGAAGTAGTAACAACCAACCAAAGCCAGGTTGTTATTCACGTCGGTCGGTTTTTCAACCAGATGAGTCACCCAACCATCTTCCCCCAGGCTGGCGACGCCGAAACGGCGTGGATCGGGCACGGCTTTCACCCAGGTCACACCACCGGCAGTTTCAGCGGTGAGGAAGGAAAAATCGGTCTCAATGAGTGTGTCAGGAAACAGTACCAGCATAGGACCGTTCAGGTAATCCTTCGCCAGTGAGATGGCGTGGGACTGGCCGCGCATCTCGGATTGTTCCACATAATGCACCTTGAGATCGGGATGAGTCTGGTGCATGTATGCCTTGATTTTGTCACCCAGGTAACCGACGATGAAGATAAACTCAGAATTAGCAGGATCTGGGACGGTGGTGAAGGTGTCCAGTACGTGGTCAATCACCCGCTTGCCTGCCATGCGGAGTAATTGCTTTGGCCGGCTCAATGTATGCGGTCGCAGTCTGAGACCAAATCCAGCCATGGGAATGACAATTTGCAGCGTTGAACCAGACAAGAATTTACCTCCGTTTGTGATGATTATGACGAACCCAGGCTACGCTGGTATTATACCTTAGGAGACCAGGAGACATTCAAGCTCGAAAACCTGCGAAAAAGCTGATACCACGGCGTGAATCACCTGTTGCATGGGTGGAGGGTCCGGAATCAGGTCAGCCAAACTGGTGACTGAGTAGCCCTCCAGACCACAGCCGATGATGGCGTCCCAAAAACTCATATCGGGGGCAACGTTCAGGGCAAATCCGTGACGGCTAATGCCGCGAGCATCCACTTTCACCCCGATGGCGGCAATCTTTGACTGGTTGACCCAGACGCCGGTGAGGTTTTTGATCCTTTCAGCTTGCACCCCGAACTGATGGAGGGCAAGGATAAGCACCTGCTCCAGCTTGCGCAGGTACCCGATGTAATCCGCCTGGGGCAGGTGGGGTGAGCCGGGTTGAGGTGGGGGAACAAGCCCATCGATATTCAGGGGCAAAAGCGGGTAACCCACGAGCTGACCAGGACCGTGATAGGTAATATCACCCCCACGGTCCACCCAAAACACTTCGATACCACGCTGCTTGAGCTCAGCTTCGCTCCACAACAGGTTGGCAGCTTTGCCACTTCGCCCAAAGGTGATGGTGTGGGGGTGCTGAAGCAGCAGCAAGGTCGCAGGGATCTCTCCAGCAGCAACCTGACCAGCAAGCTGAGCCTGCAAATCCCAGGCTTGCTGATAAGGCATGAGACCCAAACAGCGAATGTGGCAGGGTTGCATGAGGCAAGTATAACATTGGGAAACCAGAACAAGATAAAGCATTACAGGATGACATGCGATTAAACCAAAAACGGGTGCCGAGCACCCGTTCTTGATTGATTGACGTATTATTTATTCTTGACTTTGCCTTCGATCATCTTTTGATCGCCGACATGGATGGCGATACGCTTCGGTTTGACTTCATCGGCTTTGGGCAGGCGCAGGGTCAGCACGCCGTTCTGATAGGAAGCCTCAATTGCATCACCTTTGATCCTGGTGGGCAAAATGATACTGCGGGCAAAGGAGCCGATTCGTCGCTCACGCAGGTGATACTGGTTTTCTTTGACCTCATTTTCCGATTTTATCTCGCCCTTGATAGTTAACGTATCCTCTGCGTATGATATGTCGAGGTCATCCGGATTTATGCCGGGGACGGAAGCTTTCACAATGAAATCATCCTTGTTCTCTACCACATCCACAGCTAAACCCCACATGGCTGGCTGAGCCCATTCATGGTCGGTGCTGACATTATCAAAAAGACGATCGACGGTGCGGCGTAGGTTCAACATTTCCTGGAAAGGATCCCAACGAGTTAACATAGTTTGTACCTCCTGAATTATATTTGACGGCAATCTATATGGTTAGGTTTTATAAATCTAACCATACTATAGAGTAAAATTGTTAAAATTTTATCTATGGCTGGTTTGAATTTTGTAAGAAATACCCCCTTGATTGTGTTTGTTGAAAATGTCACTGGTTGGAACCATGGGGCAGGATGTTATGTTTACAGATCAATAATGTGATGGCTCGACATGGAAAATGATATAAACACTAAACGAGGGTATGTTCTCATCCTGGTGATTGCGACAGTGATCATTTTTGTCGGATTAGTGTGGCTAATCGCCACATACCTGCCGCGAGACCTGTTTGGGTTTCCCGGCCCAGGTTTTACCACGGCTGCACTACGTGTGGAAAAGAACTGCACATATCCCATTTCCTACTGGAAAGAACATCCTGAGTTATATCCACCTGGTTTGGTGCTTGGGAACAAGGTCTATCAGGTAAATGACATCCAGGGCATCCTGTCAGGTGAGGTTCAGGATTCGAGCGCACAATTACAAGCACAACTCGTTGGAACATTCCTGAACATTTTATCCGGTGCGGACCAGGGGCTCATCGAGACGACCATTTTTCAATCTTATAACTGGCTGATACAGCACCCGGATGGGAGTCAGATATCGGATAGCGAACGTGAAACCGGTTTGAGGTATTACAATGTATTGGAAGCGTACAACCTCGGGTTGGCAGGCGTGGCAGCATGCCAGGTGGAGCCTACAGTCGCCTTTACCGGTACAACCGCACCCACTGAAACGCCGACAATGACACCCAGCCAGACAGCCACACCTACAGCGAGTGGGACTCCCACACCCACACCCACGCCCACCAGCAAACTGACGACTCCTGTGATGACAGTGGTCATCCCCACCCCAACATCCATCCCAACTACTGGCATACCAGGCTTCCCGTCAGCGACGCCGGGGCGGACGCAGGCACGAACACCGACGAAGACACCAACAAATACCTTTGTAGCCCCGACGTGGACCCCTTCACCAAAACCGACGAACGCCCCGACCAACACGCCCGCACCACCGACCCCGACAAAATCAGCTACACTCATCCCCACATTGCCAAATACGTCTACAATAGCGCCTACACTTCCGCCTCCCTAAGTGAATTGATTAGCTGGGTATGCAATATTCATAAGCTGCACAATCGCTATCAAACCTAGATGAATACATTTCAGGATTGCCAACCACCGATCTTACATTGATTACATCTATATTATTCAATCGTGTAAATAAATAAGGTGATCTGATTAATCGAACGCCAAAAACTGTAAAAGGAAATAGCGTATAATCTGAACACAGTGAGGAGCGTTTTATGAAGAAGATCATAAGCCTGTCCATCCCGATTGGGCTGCTGGTTATTTTATTTACTGTTACCTTATTATTCGCTCGGGTTTCAGAAGCCTCTTCTGCCAATCCGTTTACATCCGGAGATTCTCCCGAACCAGAACAAATAGGTCCCCCATGGTATAACGAAGCGTGGCATTATCGCCAACCAGTGATCATATCCAGTGGCGCTTCACTCCCTTATTACCAGGTATTACTCAAGCTTGACAACAACTTCGATTTCAGCCGGGCAAAAGCGGATGGTTCGGATATACGCTTCACTCATAGCGATGGTACCACCGAGTTAAAATATTGGGTCGAATCGTGGGACGGCACGAACAAGTTAGCATATGTGTGGGTCCGGGTACCTTCCGTGGCACTTGGGGGTACGGTTATATATCTTTACTATAATAATCCGGCGGCGGTCTCTGCTAGTGATGGAACTGCAACATTTGACAATTTCGATGACGACTGGAGCCAGTTCACCGGGGAAAAGTTTAATCAAGATGAGGAAACCCAAATCCTCCACTCATCTGAGGAGGTCGATAGTCCGTTTGTGTGGTCCACTATCAGTGGATCACCTGAAGCGGCTTCTGGGATTTTAAGCCTGGCAGCCGGCACCGGAATAAAGTCCAACTCAATTTACCAGAATTCTGCAATGGGCATGCGAGCGAATTTTGGTTTAGGTGCTGGCAAGGAATGGGGGGGATTTATTAATGGAGACAGTGGACAACAAACGACGATAGGAGATCTTACATTTGATCCTGGCAACTTATATTTGGTTAACAACAGGAATGTTTATGAAAGCGTCCTGCTGCAGAGAGTAGGTGGAAATGATTGGCATAATGCATACCACATTTATGAGGTGCGCTGGAACCCTGTTCAGAGCGTGGGTGATATCGATCATGACAGCTCCTCTGCAGTATCCACTCAACCGACTCCAAATATCAATTTGCCAGTAACGTTGTACAGCTATATCGGATCCAATGCAACTCTCATGGTGGATTGGGTGTATGTACGTCAATATCATGATCCAGAACCTACTATTGTAATGGGTACGGAGCAGGGGCTTGTTGAATTAAGTATTAATAATATAGATTCACCTGATCCGTTACGCGCAGGCGTGAGATTAACCTATCAGCTTACAATCTCCAATACGAGCAGCATCAACGCGCCAGGAGTGGTTGTGACTGACACGCTACCAGGAAATGTACAAATTGGTCCGGTGAGCTCATCTCAGGGAAGCTGCGTGCCAGGTAGTGTCATCCTGTGCAACCTGGATGACATCCATGCAAATTCGATAGCAAGAATTACGATTATCGTTACTCCCACGATCGATGGAGAAATCACCAATACTGCCCTTGTTAGCTCACCTGGTTACGAGCTGGACCTGAGTGATAATACCAGAGAACAAGTAACCCTCGTAGATTCAGTGCGTCCTGTTGTGAATTGGGAAGAACCCGTCAAAAAAGAAGAAACCTACACTGCCTTTGGTGGTTTGGTCACATTGGAGGCTTCTGCGACAGACAATGATCAGGTAGCCTGGGTGGAGTTCAGGCTGTGGAACCACTATAACAACGAATGGATATCCATTGGTACAGACAATACATATCCATACCAGATACTTTTTAATAGCAGTATGCTTGAAATGAACGATCCATACCAGATGTTCGTGCTAGGGACTGACCGGGCGGGTAACCAATCCAACCCCTATGATCCCCTCCAGCGTATTTTTATTGTAAGGAGACTGCCAGTATTTTTACCACTCACGATTAAATAAGTAGAAGAAAAAGTCTGTGGTGTGTAAAAACTGTAAGAGCTATTATTAACTAATGGGCGGTGCGAAGCGTGGGCTGGAGAGATTCCAGGCTGCTGGTAAAGAAGCCAGGCGGGAGTGCCAGAGCGGTCATTACCCCGCCAGGTTGGTTTAACTCAGAATAGGGGGCATAATACAAGCTGATTTCTCCCCCAGCTTCAGGCTGGAAGGAATAGAAAAGGTAAGAACCGTCCGGGCTCCAGTGGGCATCCCGGTAGCAGCATGGTCCATTCGGTGCAATCGATTGGCTCTGGCTTTGATCAAGGCTGATCAGCTCCAGATCACCGAAACCACCGTCCTTAATATAACCGTTCAATAAGAGCTGATCATTCCCATTCCAGGCAAAGCTTGAAATTTCAGGATGGTCGAAATAGCCCCGCAAGGTAAACAAGAAATAACTGGGCTGTAACTCCTCCACCAATAATGGGGAGGCAGCACATTGGGTAAAATCGAGAATGGAGATTTTATCCCGGTAAAGTCCATCCACCAACTTTGAGAATACTACAGCCAGGCGGTGATCGGTCAGAGACCACCTGACCGCTTTCAGAACATCACCGGTGTGGTACGGTGCAAAATAGGAACATTGAGCCAGGGGTGGTAAATCCTCCGTAGAGCTGTTCTGACGTAAATAAATCAATTGTGAGTACGGAAGGATATAAAGATCGGTTTGAGCCAATCCGATAGCCACATTCTGCCCATCGGGTGAGATATCAAAGGCATCGATCGAGGCGATCCCGGAAAAGCATGAGAGCGTGATGACTTGTTTGGTCGTCAGATCAACTTTGTTCAAACAATTCATAGAAGTGAAAATGACAGAAAGACCATCGGGCGACCAATGCAAATGGGATTTCTTCTCACCATCCGTGGTGAGCTGGACGAGATCGCTGCCATCCAGGTTGCTGACCCAAATATTCGATACATTCAGAAAGGCAAGCTTATCCGCCTTACCCAGGGTGAGAGGGGATGGGGAAGACGCACCTACAGATCCATTCTGCGAAAGGGTACTATCCGGAGTGAGGTTGGAGGCGGGTAGAAGAGAAAATGGGAACCCACCTATGGATAATTGATAGAAGGTCAAGGACAGGACCAGGATCACTACCACACCCAAAAACCAGCTCCACCAGGGGAGGGTACGGTGAGGTCGCTGAAGAGGGTCGGGTTGGGAAGAGGATGGTGCGAGCCTCGCTTCCACTTTAGGCGGGATGGCATCCTGGCGGGGTGGGATGGTGGCGCGTTCTTTCGACGCTTTCAACCGAGCGGAGGGCTTTCTTCCCACCGGTTGAGCAGGTCTGGCAGATGGAATATTGCGCTGGCTGGTGGGAGCAGCTGGTTTCGTGGATGGGATACTTACCCTGGCAGGTTTTTCAGGTGGTTTTGTGGATGTGGAGGTTCCATTTTGGATGGATATCTTTTTATGGACACCAGTTATCACCGCCTGGAAAGCTCTGGCAAATTCTCCTGCAGATTGATAGCGATCCTTCGGATTTTTTGCCATGGCGGTCTCCAAAACCGTCTGGATTGCAATGGGTAAAGTATTATTGTGCTCATAAATCTGGGGGACCGGATTGATCAGATGCATCATCATCACAGAGGCTGCGGTCGTGCCTTCAAATGGCACCTTTCCCGAAAGCATATGGTAGAGCACAACCCCCATCGAATAGATATCCGAGCGCCCATCGATTTGCCGGTCACCCTGGATTTGTTCCGGACTCATATAAGCCGGTGTGCCCATGATGGAACCATCAGAGATATTAGCAAAACCGATGGTCTCTCTCAGGCGAGCGAGACCGAAATCTGATAAGAAGACATTGTCATATTTATCGAAAAGCAGGTTATCCGGCTTGACATCACGATGGGTAACCCCCCTGGCATGGGCGGTTTCCAAAGCGGGTGCCAGGCGGAGGTACATATCCACACATTCTCGTAGCGGGATGAGTCCTTTTTTAAGCTTTTCAGCCAGTGAACCGCCTGACATGTAGCGCATGACAATATATGGCTGACCATCGTCTTCACCCATATCGTAGACCGGCACGATTGCAGGATGCTCAAGTAATGCAATCGTCAGGGCTTCGCGCTCAAAGCGTTCGCGAAATTTAGGTGCATGTAAATAATATGGCGGCAGCACCTTGATGGCAACTTCGCGCAGTGAGCGCGGGTCATACCCCAGGTAGACGGTTGACATGCCGCCTTGCCCGATCATTGACTTGATGTCGTAACGCCCGATATGTTTAGGTTCCATGGCTTAACGGATTATTGTAGCCAAAGTAGCAAGAATAGACAAGGCAGGAATGTACCAGCTTGCAGTTTTGATAGGTGAGGATTAACAAAATGATGCTTTTCCTAAATAAAAGGGGTGGCAAATGGTGCCTCTCCATTTGCCACCTGGAGTCCCTGGTATTTATTTTAACGCCTGACCAGAGGCATAAATATCAATTTCGCAATCGATGAGGCTGCATATTTCAGATCTCCCATGGTGGCGGAGTAATAGGAGATGACCGGGAAATCACCCGGGGCAATCGCAAGGGAAGGATTCCAGCCAACATCACCAGGTGCATCGATGGTCCTAAAAAGCCACCCTGCGCCCTGCCCATAAGCATAACGAAGACTGGTCTGTGTGAGATCGTAGTAGGCGATATGGGAATCACCCGCACTATCCAATGCCAATGAGGGGAAGAACCCGGTGTTCCCAACCGTATCCACCAGCTGTGAATGCCAGTTGAGGCCATCAAACCAGGCGTATTTCAGGTCATCGTCATTATCAGAGAAGTATGCGATGCGGGGGTAGCCTGAACCATCCAGGGCCAGGGATGGGTACATACCAACTTTTAGAGTATCAATGGTAGAGATGACGAAAGCAGAACCATTCCAATAGGAATAAATCAAAGCCTTTTGGGTCTGGTTGTAATAAGCAATGCGAGGGCGGTTCGATGAATCCAACTTGAGGGATGGGTAAAGACCGGTGATATCGCTGTTATTATCAGCGGTGAGGGTGACCCAGGCAGAACCGGACCAATACTTATACTTGAGGTTTCCATTTGTCTCATCATAATAAGCGATATGCGTGAAACCACTGCTATCCAGGTCAATGGATGAGTAGAGGCCGACTTTGAGACTGCTGTCAAGCGTGGCAGCGTACCAGGCGCTGCCGGTCCAGTATGCATATTTCAGGTGCTGATTGGTGATATCGTAGTAGGAGATGCGTGGATTGCCAGCAGAATCCAATGCCAGGGAGGGATGAAGACCAACCTCACCGACGAAATCAACCACCTGGTTTTGCCAGTCGGAGCCATCCCACCATGCGTATCTCAAGTCATCATGAGTATCATCAAAGTAGGCAATACGCGGATTCCCCACTGAATCCAGGGCCAGGGAGTTATTGATCCCGACATCCGCACCTTGAGCAAGCACAAGGGTACTCCAGCTGGCGCCATTGTAAGAAGCATAATCCAGGTCACCCTCGCCGGCATCAAAGTAGGATATGCGGGGATTCCCTGCCGTATCCAGGGCGAGCGATGTATGGAGTCCGAGATAGCCGTTTGTAGAGACCGTTTGAATCTGCCAATAACTGCCCATCCAGAGGGCAACTCTCAGGTTGGCTTCTTCACCATCAAAATAGCTGATGCGCGGCTGGGAAGTGCTGGTCATTGCCAGGGAGGTATATTGACCGACATTGGTATCTGGGTCGACGGTCTGAGGTGTTGACCAATTGCTGCCATTAAAAGATATGTAACGGAGGTGCCCGTTGGTTTGGTCGAAGTAACTGATGGCTGGTCTCTGGTTTTGCCCCAAAGCGATGGAAGTATATAAGCCGGTGTCTCCGGTCGTGTCGAGGTTTTGTGAAAGCCAGGTGGTGCCATTGTAGGAGGCGAACTTCAGATTGCCGTTGGTTGTATCATAATAGCTGATCTGACCATATCCGGAACTATTCACTGCCAGAGAGGAATAAGAACCGACATCGCCATTAAAATCGACCGTCTGGATAATCCAAGAACCGAGAAGCGTGCGGGCATATTTCAGGTTGCCATTGACAGAATCATAATAACTGATGTGGATATCCCCCGCGGGGTCGATGGCAATGGAATTGTACAACCCATAACCAATCAAATCAGAGATGGGCGAGATGGCATTGATATCGCTGCTTTCGCCAGGCAGCCCGCTTGGGAAAGAACGCCAATCCCGATCACCCACATAGCGGTTGGATGTGCCAACCACAGCCTCAGGGTCATCAGATTCGCCTTCGCCGGATAAAGCATATTGATCCAGGGCGGTAATGACCCAGTCTGCGCCATCGTAATAGGCGTATTTAAGCGCCCCATGGATGGAATCGTAATAGCTGATATGAGGTCGATTGAGGCTATCCAAAGCAAGCGAGGCGAACAATCCAACCCCGTCCGATGGATCTACAGTCTCAAAGCTCCAATTTGAGCCATCATGGTAAGCGTAATATAAATGGTCGCCACCAAAGGCAAGATGCGGGTGATTATTGGTGTCCAGCCGCAGGCTGCGATCACCCATATAATTGAAAAGCATCGGACCATCAGCGGCTTGTAATGTCCAGGCGATGTTACTGTTTGAGGCCTGGTCTGCAGGGGAAGCTGCGACAGCCTGATCAGCTGCCGGATAAACCAAGCCGATAAGGATGATCAAGCCAAATAATAGTCGGAACCATTTATGATGGGTTTTCACCCATGATTTATGTGGATGCAAAAGTTGAATTATGGATGGTAAAGTCATTTTAACCTCCTGATCTTTTCGGATCTAAAGTTATTCTACCAAATTAAACACTGAAAATCGGAACTACAGACACAGGTACGACGTATTAAGAATGGAGTTGGTTCCAGCGGTATAATGGAAAAGATATTTTTAGATGATGAAACGTTCCATTAGCGAGGTACTTTGGCAGGAATAAAAGACATTTCTTCGGTCTGGAATAATATCAAAGAAATCGATCTGAAACCGATCAAAGATTCAGCCATCTATCCCATTAAAATTGCCCTGGTCGGTGAGCCTGGTGCTGGAAGGCACAGCATGGCGGAGCAGATGCGCACCGACCCGGCACGACCTGGGGTTTACACACAATCACCCATCGCAGTGCTCACTTTGGATGCATCCACTGAAGCACCCATTGCTCATTTAATCATTGTCATTGTGGATGCAACCCGCGTGGACTTCTCAGTAGAGCAGACCCTGGTGAAAAAGTGGAGTGAGGCTGGAAAGAATGTGCTCGTATTTATCAACAAGGTTGATCTGATCGAGGACCGAATTGTTGGAGACCTCCAACAGGGGTGGCAGGCTAACAGGGTGTTATTGGGCTCGGTCTATGATATGGTCTATTTACAACGTGAATTTGTTCCAACCATCCTGGAGCTACTTCCTCAGCAGCACTTAGCGCTTGGCAGGCAATTCCCCCTGTTTCGAGTGCCCATCGCACGCCAGCTGATTAACGATGCCTGCTTTTCAAACGCCGCTTATTCGTTCAGCACAGGTTTGGCTGAAATTGTCCCCGTCCTGGATATACCGTTAAACGTGACTGACATGATCGTATTGACCAAATCTCAGGCATTCCTGGCATATCGATTGGGTTTATTGGTGGGGTTTTCGACCCGCTGGCAGGACTATGTGACCGAATTTGGGAGTGTAATTGGGGGTGGTTTTTTGTGGAGGCAAATCGCCCGCCAATTGATCGGACTGATACCAGCATGGGGGATCCTTCCCAAGGTGGCAGTGGCGTATTCGGGTACTTATGTGGTGGGGAACGCCATCCTGGGTTGGTATCTGACCGGACGAAACTTATCACCGAAGCAGATGCGAGCATTATCAGTACAGGCTTTTGCCCGGGGTAAGGAGTATGCCCGTATGCTAGGAGGAAAACTGCCCAAGCCCAGGTTGGGGAAACAAAGAAAAGACAGGCTGACTGCAGGCAAGAAATTACCTGAATTGGGTCAGGGAGAATTAATCATCAGCACAGGTGCCGAATCTCCCCAGGTAATTCCATCCCCGGAGAGTGTTGAGGGTATCGTCCAGAGGAGCGACGAGCAGGTTGAATCTGGAGTGAAAGCCGCAGGAGCTTCCCATAAGATGTTCACCAGAAGGAAACCTCGAGAAAAACGGCAGTCTCTATCCCGGCAAAAGAAAAAAGAGACATCCCAATTGGCAGTCAACCGTGTCTGCACTACATGTGGAAAAACCTCCTCATTGGATGCAAGTTTTTGCCAATATTGTGGTAATCCATTTAACGGGTAAATCTATACACAGGTGGTTTGACAATTCGACCAAAGTTCATTAATATTGAAATAATATCAAGTAAGTGATGGCCATTGGTTGCGGTGAGAAAGGAGGATGTCATGGCAAAAGCACAGTATCGCCTCGTGGTACGGCAGGGTCCAATCCCTGGTCAGATATTTGAGCTAAACAAAAACGAGGTTTTCATAGGACGAGATATTGCAAATGATTTTGTGATCAATGATTCCGAAGTTTCAAGGAGACATGCCAGGCTGACTTTGGAGGGTGACCGATACAGGATTGAGGACCTGAACTCAACCAATGGAACTTATATCGACGGACAGCGCCTGATTGGACCTCACCTGATGGCCATAGGTGAAATCATCATGTTCGGGGATAATGTCGGCGTGATATTCGATGGAGAACCAGCCACACCTGATCTTACTGTACCAAGCCTGGTTGATTTGGGATCTACGCCGGTGGCAGCCATCCCTGCTCCGGATGAGGATTATGGACAACCGGTTATTCCCTATCAGGCTGAGTTGAGCGATTATCCAATGCCGCAAGAATCCATGCCAGAGGATGAACCGGAAGCGCCCATGCAGACGGGTAAAAAGCCGGTGAATACATGGCTTTTGGCTGGGTGTGGGTGCCTGCTGGTCATCCTGTTGCTGCTGATCGCAGTATTCATCATCATCGACCAACCCTGGATCCCTGGAGGTGGTTTGTATTGCCATCCTCCTTTTGATCTCATCTTCGGAGGGTTGGGATTCTGCTACTAAAGCCATTCGAGCCAGTAGACCTGCAGGTGAATGTCTGAACCTTGCAGGTCTTTTTTTATCTGTTCAGGGTGACAACGACCAACCATCAGCCGAATGGGTGAGATGGCGTTCAATCAGGTCAGGTCCGGATGAGCTGGTGACATATACCAAAGCAACATTTCCATCCGTATTGATTTTTTGTACTTCATACCCCAGCTGCTGCAGGGTTGCTGCGATTGAAAGATAATCTGAAGCCAGAGTGGAACCAGAGAATGGATGTGCGGTTCCATTCTCAATTGCATCCAAAACTGAGGTGATGATTTCCAGGGTCTGGGAGGCATGCGTATATTGATCCGCGGACATCTGGTCGCTTGCGGTGATGAAGAGGGTTTCAAGGGCTAAATTTTGGGGAGTGTGAGGGTGTCGCAGGTAATCCGCGACGATGCCGCGCTGGCGCATGGTCTTGTTGTCCAACAGCCAGGCGGTCCGGAAGTATGCGGAAGGATCCAGGAGATGCTGGTAACGTCGCATGGTGTCAAAAAAGGTCACCGTGAGGCGGACATCATCCACCCAGGCGGAGGTGTCAATTTCGCCATCCAGGGCAGCAAGGAAGTCCCGTTCGAGCTGAGAAAACGTGATGGAGAAATGAGCATTCAAGGCTGCATCAATCGCAGCTGACTGGCTTTCATCCTGGTGGGTGTGGATGTCGCGATAGAAAGCCAAAAAGGCATCCAAGCCATAGGTATCGACCATATACTCAATGAGTGAAGCACCTTCAAGATAACCGATCTCGTGCTGGGAGGCATAGAAGTCATCGGCGAGTGTTTTCAGGGGGATATACCAATTTAGATCATCCTCCAACAGGGTCGCCGCACGTGGCATGAGAGGCTCGGGTTTGTAATGCCCACCTGCCATATAGACTGCCAACCCTTCCACTAAAATAGTGGGGCGAAAGTCGCCTCCCAAATGAGCATCGATGGTATGGACCATTTCATGGTGTACAACCAATGCCCATGAGTTTGCGGCATAGTTACGGTCCAGGTACGATACGCTTATCTCACTGCTGGTGAAGCCCCCATGCCCCAACAAGCGGGGCAGGACCGTGATGGTGATCGGTTCAGTGAAGTTTGCTCCCATTTCATCGATGGAAAGTCTGGCTTGTTCGTCGATCTGGCTGGTCAATATTGATAAATCGCGAGCAGAGGTGGTGTTGGTAATGTAGAAAACGGTGCAACATTGTGTCTGGGTCGATGACCATTGCGCATCCGCCTGGCTTTGAGGTAAGTCGCGGGCGGGAAGCAGGGATATCTGTTCTGACCAGCCATAACCCTGGGGCTGGACTGAAAATTCAAGGGTGTGGATGCCTGGATCCTGATCGCGGGTATCCCATGCCCAGAGCAGAGTGGCTTCATCACGTCCCTGGATGCCCCAGGCAGCAAAATTAACTGGACCTAAATATGGCCCATTTGGCGGGTCAACCTGAATACGGAGACTGGCGTCCTTTAAATCCATCCCAGGCGGAGAGATGACCTCGATACTGACCTGATCACCTACATAGAGCATGTCATCCGGATGATAAAGCACGCTGAATGACTCGTATGGAGGAATGAGCGTTGCGCTGGAGGCAGGTGTGGGAGTTATAGAGGTGGGGGAGGGAGGTGGTGAAGGCGTTATGGTTGGGAGCGGTGGTGGAATCACTGTTGTGGGTACTGGATAGGTAGGCGTAAATGCAGGTGTGGGTGGATTGAACAGGAGTAGGAAACTCCAACAACCCCCCGATAGAATGAGGATAAATATCATAATTAAAAAGCGACGCATGGTTATATTATAAAATACATAGGGGTGGTAGAATAAAATATATCATATTAGAAATTTCAAATAAAGATTCTAAGGAGGTTTCTATGTCACCGATGTTTGTACCTGGTCCGGTAGATGTGTCTCCGGATGTGTTGCAGCAACAGACAAGAGCAATGATGCCACATCGGAGCAAGGATTTCGAAACCATTTTCCAACGTTCAGCGGATAAATTACGCCAGATTTTTTACACCCAATACCGCATCTTCATTATGACAAACTCAGGCAGCGGGGCGCAGGAATCAGCGGTACGCAACCTGGCAAAGGAACGGGTGCTGAATTGCGTTAACGGAGCTTTTGCCAAGCGCTGGTATGATGTGGCTATTGCCAATGGCAAGATGGCAGACAAAGTTGAAGTTCCCATAGGGCAGGCCATCCTTCCTGAGATGGTTGAGGAAGCACTCAAGAAACAAAAGTATGAGCTAATTACCCTGGTTCATAACGAAACATCCAGCGGGGTTCAGAATCCGGTGAAGGAAATAGCTGAAGTGGTGCATCGGGTGAGCCCGGATACCCTGATTGCAGTGGATGCAGTCTCTTCACTGGGCGGAACAAAGATCGAGATGGACGCATGGGGACTGGATGTAATGTTCACCTCCTCACAGAAATGCCTGGCATTACCCCCTGGCATTGCACTGATTGGCGTCAATGACCGGGCTATGGCTCGCGCGGCTGAAGTGCCATATCGTGGGTGGTATTTCGATTACCTGTTACTGGAAAAGCACCGCCTCAAGGATTCCACACCGATGACACCTGCCATGTCATTGATCTATGCATTGGATTACCAGATTGACCGGATGCTGGCGGAAGGACTCGAAAACCGGTTTGCACGCCATAGTGCAATGGCAAAATACTCTCAGGATTGGGCGACGAAAAAAGGCTGGCCATTATTCGCCCCGGAAGGTTACCGCTCACAGACCATAACGGTGGTGGTCAACCCGCCAACTTTCGACTGTGCAGAGTTCAATAAATTCATTGCACCGCGCAACCTGCGCCTGGCGAATGGTTATGGAGATATGAAGGGGAAGACTTTCCGCATCGCACACATGGCAGAAATCCAAATGAATGATCTGGAGAACCTGCTGAGTGGTATCGATGAATTCATGCAGGGAAAGTAACGCAAGGAGAACAATCAGGGACGTCCCCGAGTGGGACGTCTCTGTGCTTAAAGACAATCCATGAATGATACTTTCGATGTCAGGATAGATCGCCTTGTTTATGGAGGGGACGCCATTGGCAGGCTGGCGGATGGCAGGGCGGTTTTCGTCCCTTTTGCCATCCCTGGAGAGATGGTCCGCCTCAAGCTGATCGAAGAGAAACCTCGTTTTGCCCGGGCTGAGGTGGTGGAAGTCTTGGAGCCATCCGCGAAGCGTGTCACGCCGCGATGCGTTCATTTCACAACTTGTGGTGGCTGCCATTACCAGCATCTGGCATATCCTGCGCAGCTGGAGGCAAAATCTGCCATATTGCGGGAACAACTGGAGCGGATTGGGGGTCTGGTGGATATTCCTCCGATTGAGATCGTAACGACATCAGAACCAGGCTGGCACTATCGCAATCATATTCAATTTCACCTCACCCGTGAGGGTAAGCTGGGATTTCAACAGGCGCATTCCAACCAGACTTTTCCCATCCGTGAATGTCACCTGCCTGAGGAAGCGATCAACCAGGTTTGGCCTCAGATTGAGCTCGAGCCAATCCCCGGACTGGAGCGCATCAGCTTGAGGTCTGGAATGGACGAAGACCTGATGCTCATACTCGAAAGCTCTGAGCCTCAGCCATTGGATTTCAGCATTGAGAACCTGCCCATCTCTGTGATTCATCATGGTCCACAGGGTAATCTGGTTCTGGCAGGCAGTGACCATATTTTCATGGAAATATCGGGGAGGCATTTCTGGGTTTCCGGCAGGTCTTTCTTTCAGGTGAACACCCATCAGGCGAATGAGATGGTCAAATATATCATGGCGAACCTGAGGCTGGATCGTACGATGACCGTGTTGGATGTATTTTGCGGGGTGGGTCTATTCAGCGCTTTCCTGGCATCCAAGGTGAAGCATCTGGTGGGGATTGAGTTATCGCCTGAAGCCTGTGAAGATTTCGCCACCAATCTGGATGAATTTGAGAATGTGTCCTTATATGAAGCTTCAGCAGATGGGGTACTGCTCAGTATCAGTTTCGATCCAGATGTGATCATCGTGGATCCACCACGTGAGGGGCTGGGGGTAAAAACCCTGGATGGGATATTTAAACAAGGAGCTTCAAACCTGGTATATGTTTCCTGCGACCCAGCCACACTGGCAAGGGATGCCAGGCGCCTGGCAGCAGGAGGATACAAAATGATGAAGATCGCCTTATTCGATATGTTCCCGCAAACCTATCATCTTGAAAGTATCACTTCCTGGGAAATAGCTTAATAATTTCATAAAAACCAAAATTAACCTACCATCCTGGCCTGGATGGATATTTTTTTATTTAATTTTCGCTCATGCAGGATCCTGGTATGCATCATGCATTATAGGAGAATTGAAGCAAATTGTGAAATCCTCTTGACATAGAACAAATGTTCTGTTATACTAATAAATGTGATCAGACAGCAAGAGAAATAGCGATGATTTGTGGATTGGAAAAAGCCTAAGGAGATAGCCTGGTTCGCTTTTAGATAACAGAACCTGTGGAGGATATGGAATGAATATTGGAATGTTATGGTTTGATAATGATAATAAATCCGACCTGGCGACAAAAATCCAGAGGGCAGTCAACTATTACCATTCAAAGTATGGGAAAGCACCCAATCTTTGTCTGGTTCATCCAAGGACGTTGGGCAACAATCCGTGGACTGGGACAGGGATTGAAGTCCGGACCACACGTTCAGTCTTACCGAATCATTTTTGGTTGGGGGTAAATAGTAATGGAAATTCGGTCAAGCGGTGAGCTCGATTACCAGTAGCTCCAGAGCTAAATCCGCGTCCATATGACCGGTTTTAATGGCTTCGTCAAGTTCCAGCAATCGATGGTAGATCAAATCCAAAACAGCATGGGAATACCGGGGAGCGCTTTCCAATGCAAGGCGGGCGGGATAATAACCGATCTTCAATGATTTTGGAAAGTCATTGACCGTACCGTGCTCATCTAAAATCTCGCGTGCGATGATCAGGGACCGGATTTGAAAAACGATACTATGAAGAATTTGGAGAGGATCGTTATCTTCCAGGCTCCTTTGTAACAAGGCTTGCGCCTTGCGTCTGTCCTTGTCTCTCAGGGCATTGACCAGGTCAAAATCACCAATTTTGGCTGTAAAGGGGGTTAAATGCTCAACATCGTCGGGGTCCACTGGACGGGCAAAATTCACATAGGTTAACAGTTTGGTAATCTCCTGAGATGCCACGCGGGTGTCATCACCAATCTGATGAGCCAGTGAAACCGCGGCCTGGGGTGAAAATTGACCTCCCATGCTACGGGCGTGTTCCTGGATCCACTTAACCATCATCGGTCCGCTGGGTTGTGGGTGGTGGCGGAGAAAAACTCGTTTTTCCTGTTCGGGTGAGGTAGCCCATTTTTCGAGCCAGTTCAATTTGCCAGCTCTCCTCTCTTGCTCACTCGTCAGGAATTCATAATCCACCAGTATCAATTTCGTGGTGGGTTTTTTCGCATTCAGAAAATGGATAAAATTTTCCTGCCCCTGTTTATCGTTCAAGCGGGCAGGTGGGTGAGAAATTATGACCAACCTTTTGGAGGCGAGAAAAGGGACCGTAGCAACAGCATCTTCAAGCTGCCTCATGGAATATGACCTGCCATCCAGGCGGGTTGTATTCATCTCGGCGATACTCGTATCACCAAGCCGGATCCGGATTTTTTCAACAGATTCATTGATGGCGACTTCATCATCACCATCAAAGATGTATATGATGGGACCTTCTTCGACCAAACTCAACCTCGAGTCTGTATACGATGGATAGTAATTCGACCTTGCTTCCGGTGTGTGATTGCAATGACTTCCAACAAGCCTGGGTCACCCGAAGTCGTCACACGCGCCTGGATGAGCAATCCCAGGGGTTGAGCGACGATCAAGGCCATGGTTGCAAGCAGCATAGCGAATGGCAAGCGGTTAAGTCGATCCCGCAGGTGCCTGCCCGACCCGAGCATAGCCGTAGCCCCGGCCAGACCAGCCAGCGCACCGGCGGTGGCATAGTTGGTTCCACAATTGGGGTGGACTGCCAACCGGCTTTCCCCAGCCCTCAAGCGGGAAATCGACTCTTGAACCGCGACATGTAAAGTCTCTGAGGGGACATCACCGATGATATAAAAACCACCCATATCCGAATGACCTGCCAGCATGGTATGCGGGAGGTAGTTTGCGAGGGTATGCAATGTGGCATGTTCCAATCCATGATTACGGCGGATGCGCGAAAAAACCGGGAGCTCAAGGATATTGGAGAGATTGACATTGAGTGGCTGTGACATTGTAGCCTCCCTTCCTAGATGATTATACACGAATACAAATCATTACAATCGGCTCGTTGCGTAATTGAGTAAGGACAACCACGCGTTCCAGATCACCCTTCAGGCGCAATTGGTGGATGAGAAATTCAGGCTCAATTGGAGAGCCACGTTTCTTGACGGTCACCTTCCCAATGTGGCGTTGTTGCAGATAGGTACGCAATTGTTTAAGCTGGAATGGGAACCAATCTTCAATTACCCAGTGGCGAGCAAAGGGGGTAGGGGAGAGTGATCCGGAAGTCAGGTAAGCAATATCAGGATCAAGCTGGCTGGCGTCGAGCATCTCTGCCAGGGTAGTCACCATGCCGGCACGAATGACCGCTGGGTCAGGCTCATACAGGATGGATTTGGGTTCAGTGATGACGCTGGTACTGCCGGGTAATTGGTAGGGGAGATCAGCGGACAATTGAAACGGACCAGGAAGTACGGTTGCTCGTCGAACAGCAGTCTTGAGAGGACCAAACCACAAGACAGCTTCTTTCAACTCCCCATGCAATGAGATGAACTCGATCTCAGCATCATACCCACCCAATTCAGACAAGCTCACCCCGGGGGATATCTTAACCCCAAGAGCCGGGTTGCCTGGCAGCCAGTCCTTTACGATGGATAAAGGAGGTCGGTATTGACTCACTGAAAAGACCCGTTGGTGGCTTACACGCCGGGCGGGGTCGAAGAACAAGGCAGCGGAGCCGGGTTTGAATGGGAACGGAAAGGTAATATCTGATTGGACCGGCTGAATGTTGCCCGATAAACCTAATGAATGAAGGTTGGCAGACGCCATGGACAGGCGCAGAAGGTCAATATCCACAGCGAGGGTGGGGGCGATTTTTGCGAGAGCGAAAGAATCCGCACCAATAGAGCAGCCTAAATCGGCGAGATAGGGGTAGGAGCGGAAGCGCTCTGCCCGGTGGGAAGATACCTCATGGGACGAAGCCTGCTCCAAAGCCTGACGAGAGAGGTAGAGCTTATCTGCAAATGGAAACTTAGCTGCAGCTTCGCGTCGCAGGATGGCAACTTCCAGAGCAGCCCGTGCCAGGTCGTGAGGAAAGCGCCGGCCGAGAGATTGAAAATGAATCAGGAAATCGGATTCCTTTGGCGAAAGAACCTCGGCTGCCTGGAGAATCTCTTGACCGGCTGGGGTAAGAAGCTGATGAAAAGCTGTGAGATCCATGACTTACAGATCCTGGTGATATTGATGGTTTGTGCAACCAGAAATGGTCGCGGTTAGGGCTGCTCTAAACCCACCTAATTCGACTGCATCATCAATTTCGCTGCCCTGCGTCCAATCTCCACAGCGAAATTTGTGCCTCGATCCCAGGGGTACACCTGGCTCATGCTGGCGAAATACAGTCCGGGGATGGGGGTTTGGATGGCGGGAATATTGCGGGAATGGTTGAGTAACGGCACCGGTTGAGCATAATGGGTACGGTACAACCAGGTTTTGTTGATCCAGGCTGGCTCAAAACTGGGATTGAAATGTTTCAGGGCAGGTAAAAAGCGCTGCAGCAGTTCATCCTGGCTCAAATTAAAATACTCATGGTCTGCATCCAGGTAATCCCCACAATAGACGATATGATCACCACCAAAATGATCCGGTGAGACGAAATTGGTATGCTCAACGAGTGCCAGGAAGGGGAAACCAGCCTTTTTTGGGAGGTTGTACCAATAATAGCCCTGCCTCGAGAGCTGATGCTTTAAGGAAAGGGTCATCACCACAGCACCCATGGATTTTAGCTCGAGCAATCCCTGGAGATATCCCGGAGGCAGGCCTGGGGCAAGGCGTGCCAGCAGGTTGGGAGAAGTGGTGACCAAACACTGGTCATAATGAGCCGGACCATGGGTAACCAGGTCGAGGCCCCCGTTGGGAGAGGGCAGGATTTGTTCCACAGGTGAGTTTAAATTAAGGACTACACCCAGGCTTTGTATACTCGCGGCAAACTGGTCCGCAAAAGACTGGAAGCCACCCTGAAATGTACCCAGGTGGGTGGTACGGGCTTTCAAGCGTGCCCACATCCAGGCCATATTGACCTGTTTGGCATACCGGTCGCCAAATTTACCGATCATCAACGGCTCCCACATCAGCTCATAGACATGGTCGCCAGCCCACCTGCGCATCCAGGAGTCTACAGTGTGTTGCTCAAATGGTTTCCAGTTATTGGTTAATCGTAAGAAAAGCCCCACCAATCCAAAGCGAATTTTGTTGAGCCCCCAACCCAAACCGGGGAAGAGGATCGCCTTGAGGATCGAATCGAAAGGAAAAAAACTTCCCTGATAAAACATGACTGTGTACGGACGCGGGAAAAGGACTTTATCACTCCACCCCAGCTCGTTGATCAAGCCAAGCATGTGCCGGTCGGAGGCGAACCAGTGGTGGTAAAACCTTTCCACAGTCCAGTCCCAATGAGGTTCTTTGAAGCCCGCAGCCAGACCACCGACAATGCCAGAGGCTTCATAGATGGTAACCTGGTTACCCTGACGGATCAGGTCATAAGCGGCAGATAAGCCTCCAAAGCCTGCCCCTAAAATAGCAATATTTTTCATGTCCTATCCATAGACTCCTGCTGTGCTGGCTCCTCCCTGGCTTGAAGCGTTTCCGTCCACTTGATACCCTCACGAAACATATAATAAAGACCCAAAGCAGTGACAGGGAACCATAAGGCAAAATGGAGCACGAACGTGTAGCTCGCGGCTGTTTCGCGGGAGATGTTGTATGCCTGCAATACGGCAATACCAGGCAAGTCAAAGGTGCCCAGGTAACCCGGGGCGGAGGGGATGGTGGTCGCCAGATTGACTACGCCATTCATCAGCATCAGAGCAAAGAAGCTGACTGAGAATTTGAAGGCGTGCATCACGAACCAGTACTTAACCGTTTCCAGCAACCAGATCAGGACTGAAGTAAAAAAGACCATGAGCACGTCAAAGGGGGAGCGGAGCGATTCGAGACCGTCAAGAAAACGCCGGATGATTCCGAGGGTTTTATCACGCAGGCGAATTGGAACCAGGTGCTCAACCAGCGATCTAACCAGACGATCCGTGAGAGTGGGAAACATGGCAGCGATGAGGAAGATAGCCAGTGCACCGAAAAAGGCAACACTCCCCCAAATGGCAACCTCCTGGATGCCGAACTTAATCTTTCCGACATCAATGGATACATCGGTGAGCCGGGTCAGCTCGGAGAGGTTGACGAAGACAAATGCCAGCATCACAATGCCATCAAACACACGCTCGACGATGATGGTCGCCAGGGAGGCTGAGATGGGCACACCCTGCTTGCGCTTCAATACCACAGCGCGAACCACCTCACCCGCCCTGGCAGGAAAGATGTTGTTCCCTGCGTATCCCATGGTAACAATGGGGAACATCTTGCGGGTGGGAATGGCTTTCAAAGGGCGTAACAGGTAATGCCATCGCCAGGATCGTACCCATAAGGCGATGAAATACACCCCAACACCAGGTATCAGCCACCAATAATTGGCAGATTTGAGAACCTGCCATAACTGTGTGTAATCAATTTTTCTTAATACCAGGTATAGAAATAGGGCGCTGATCAGTAACCCGAGCCAGAATTGCCAGCGTTTCATGGGTCAAATTCTACCATAACGGAAGGTTAACCCAGAACTGGTCAGGCTCAACAGAAGGATCATTAACCCTGTTAACGCAGCGGGCTTAATATACTGACAAATGGGGTTATTTTAGGGTTAAGCTGCCATTATCAGAACACCGCATGGAGGATTATAATTTTCGCTATGAAAGCCAGACATGTGATATTGATCATTGTCCTGAGCCTGCTTGTATTGGCTGGTTTGGGTGTATCTGCCTGGCTCATGCGACCTACATTGATCGATATTTTTCCCCAGGCAAGTGCAGAAAATGTCCCGGTCACTTCCCAGATCCGGTTGGTATTTTCACGACCCATGGATCCGGAGTCGGTGATCAGTCATATAAAAATCGAGCCTGATATGAAAGGTGAATTTAATTGGGATAAGAATATCCTGGTTTTCACCCCGGACCAGACCTGGCCTGGGGGAAAAGAGATAAGTTTGCGGCTTGAGGCTGGGGTGAGAGCAAAGAGCTGGCTGGCTTTTCCCATGGAGGAGCAGAGCTGGTCATTTACAACCAGCGTGGCTAACCTGGCTTACCTCTGGCCATCCAATGGCCCAGCTGACATTTACGCCTTGAACCCGTTAACAGGAGAAATCCAACAATACACCCAAGGAATGGGGGTTTTGGAATTCACAACCAGCAGCGATGGGCTCATGATCTATTTCTCCGCCAGCACTGCCCTGGGAGAGTCAGGCCTTTACCAGATTGGTCGGATAAAGGCAGCAAACTCAACAGATAATTCATATACACCGAGAAAGCTGCTGGATTGTGAGTCGGCGCAATGCAGGTCACCAGCAGTGTCGATGGATGGCAAGTCACTGGCATTTGAATATATTCTGCTCGACCCGATAGGTGGGTTGGGACCGGCACAAATCTGGATCCTAAACCTGCAATCTTTAGAGATAACACCACTGGGACAGCCAACCCATGAAACCGTGCAACCAGCCTGGTCTCCGACCAGTTGGCTGGCATATTATGATCGAACGAGAGGTGGGTATGAAGTGATCAACCCACAGACAGGGGTAAAAAAGCTGCTCCCAAACCGGACCGGCCAACCTGGAAGTTGGAGCCCTGACGGGGAATTTTACCTGGCACCTGAGATCACTTATTTTCCGTCGACTGGAGATGGCGAAATAGGAGCCAGCCATTTATTACGGTATCGCATAAAAAACGGTCTGTCAGAGGAAATGTCAGGAGCGAATGATGTGGAAGATGTGGAAGGAAATTATTCACCGGAGGGTGGTTCGATTGCCTTTGGGCGTAAATTCCTGGATGAAATGCGTTGGACGCTTGGAAGGCAGATCTGGATCATGAACCCAGATGGGTCGAACCCTCACCCGATAACAAATGAGGCTGATTATAATCATTATGACCTGGCCTGGAGCCGGGATGGACGGGTACTGGCCTATGTGCGCTTCAACCAGGCAAAATTATCAGATCCACCTGAATTGTGGATGGTCAATATGGATGGCAGCAACCCGGTTCGGCTGGTCATTGGAGGATATTCACCTTTATGGATCCCATAATCAAAATTGGAGCTCAGGCTCCGTCCTTTGAGTTAATTGATTTGAAGGGTGTCATGCACACCCTGGAAGATTTGCGGGGCAGGATCGTCGTTATAGATTTTTGGTCAGCTGAATGCGATTGGTGTGAGCGGTTGGATGGTGAATTAATTGCCTGGCTGGAGGCATGGAACGAAAAGGTGCGGGTACTTTGGATTGCTTCGAATGCCAACGAATCGCGTGAGCTGATTGAAAGGGTTGCTACAATGAGGAATCTCCCCACTGTGCTCCTGGATGATCACCAGCAGGTGGCTGACCTGTACGGAGCAGAGACGACGCCGCATTTCTTTGTCGCAGATAGTGAGGGGAACCTTGCCTACCAGGGATCGTGGGATGATATTACATTCAGGCAGCGAGTGGCAACGCAGGTTTACATACCTCAGGTGGTGGCAGCATTAAGCCAGGGAGGCACTCCGCAAATCACCCAGACACGACCATATGGATGCGTACTGGTACGTTTTTCCGAATCAAATCCTTAATCCATCTGGGCACGTGCAAGGCTCTCCTGTGGCAACAGGCTGTGATAAATAAATGCATGCACAGGGGTGGGTATGTTGTATCTAAGTCCCAAATGCACCAAAGCGCCATTTTGAGCTTCCAACTCAGATGGATGACCGCCCATGATATCCCGTTGCATGGATGCCATTGTACCCGGGGGCAATGTATCAATATAGGCGAGGGTACTGGAGACGCTATCCTCAGGCAGGTGAATGCCTTGAGCTAAGGCAATTGAATAACACTCCCTCAAAGCGTCTTCGAGCATCTGGCGTGTGCCCGGCTGGGAGCGAAAAAGACCCATTGGCACCCTGGTCACAGCCCCCAGACCGCTGACCGCTGAAATGAAGAGGAATTTTTGCCAGACGGCAACATTGATATCGGGAGGAATTTCTGCCTGCACACCAGCATGCTCAAAACACCGGAGAAGGTCTCCAGTGCGTGAACTTGGGTGATTATCAAGCTCGCCAAAGGCGACATAGGGCTCAATGGCAGTATGTTGAATATGCCCCGGAGCAGCTACACGGCTGGCAATGCGACATAAACCACTCAAGACGTGCTCTTTACCGAGTATTTCGGCGAGCTGTGAGGGAGCTTCCACACCATTTTCCAGCGGGACGACGAACGTCTCGGCACCAAGGATGGGGATGAGCGCTTTGGCAGCCCTGGCGAGTTGCCATGTTTTCACACATAAGAGGATCGCATCCACAGCTTTAAGGTTGATCGGGTTGTCGGTGGCCATGACAGGCTGGACGACGAAATCTCCTTTGAGGCTATCAACCCTGAGACCATTGGCAAGCATTGCCTGCAGGTGCTCGCCGCGGGCAATGAATGTAATGGTTTCCCCAGCCTGTGCCAGGCGACCACCAAAATAGCCTCCCACACCACCGGCTCCAAAAACTACAATATGCATACCGATCTCCCAAGCTAAAGATATCTGATTGTAACAGGGTTTGATCGTGGCTGATAATATCCTATAATGTGCCACAACACGAATAAAATCGGTTAGAATTATCTGGAACTAACTAATGTCGATATACGTCTAGTATCTTTGAGTATGATGGATAAGGGGAACCTTTATCCTATGATTGTGAGGAGAGTCAAATGAGTCAAAAAGAATCACCCCAAAAGGTAATCGAGGCACACCGCAAGCGCCAACAAATGCGGCAAAGCACTCCGATGGCCGTCATGATAGGGGCAGCGGTCCTTCTCATCGCAGGAGCGGTAGCACTGATATTCTGGTTATTGGGGGATAATTCTCCGTTGAAGTCTGCCACACCAACACCTACCGTGACATTCACACCCACCATGACTTATACATTAACGCCCCTGCCAGCCACCAATACACCCACCATAACACCAACATCTTTACCTACTAACACCGTAACACCGAGCATTACCCCCACGCCCTCCGGTCCGTTTGAGTATACCGTTCAGGAGGGAGATTTTTTGGGTGAAATTGCCACACGTTTTGGAACAGATATCCAGACGTTGCTGGCGCTTAACCCATCCATCGATCCAACAACATTGATTATTTATGTGGGGCAAAAAATCCTTGTTCCACCACCCAACATGCTCCTGCCCACCCCCACAGAAGTCTCCACGCTATTACCTTACGGTACATTGATCGAGTATACAGTCCAGCTGGGAGATACGGTGGGGGAAATTGCCGAACGCTTTAGAAGCACGGTTGAAGCAATCGTCAAGGAAAATAACCTCGAAAACGCGAATGATATTTACGCGGGATTAATCCTGAGAATTCCAGTAAATATTGCCACTCCAGTCCCAACGGCGACGGTGGGTACGGTATATCCAACGGTAAATATCCCGACCAATACACCGCTGCCGGCCACAGCAACACCTTAATCATCCGATTCGCTGAAAATATCAAGCCACAACGAGAATACAAACTCGTTGTGGCTTGATTTTTGCTTTATTAATATTGTGGTGAGAGAGAACCCCAACAGCTAACTTAAATGAGATGGTGGCGGAGAAGATTCATCTCCCAGGAGGGAGATGGCATGCTTTATCTCTTAGTCCATCCATTCTATGACGGTTGCCTCACCCTGACCTACTCCGACACACAGAGTCGCCAGACCATAAAATGGGCGTTTTTCAAACGGCGCTCTGCGGCGCATCTCGTGCAGCAGTGTGGTCAGGATACGCGCACCCGAACAGCCCAGAGGATGCCCCAGGGCGATAGCACCCCCATTCACATTGGTGATCTCTGGTGACAAGCCCAGCTCCTTGATGACTGCCAGGGATTGCACGGCAAATGCTTCATTCAGCTCAACCAGACGAATATCTTCCAGGTTTAACTTAGCCCGCTCAAGTGCCTTCCGAACCGCACCGACTGGACCCAAACCCATGATTCGAGGCGGGACACCCGCTGCGGCAGAAGTGATCAGGCGTGCCAGAGGTTTGAGACCCAGTTGAGCAGCTTTCTCCATACTCATCATGAGAACTGCAGCCGCGCCATCATTTAAGCCTGATGAATTGCCCGCAGTGACGGTGCCATCTTTACGAAAAGCTGGACGCAGACGGGAAAGAGATTCCATGGTGGAATCTCGACGCGGACGCTCATCTGTATCTACCAGGATGGGTTCGCCTTTCTTCTGGGGAATGCTCACTGGAATGATCTCTTCAGCAAATTTACCTGAATCAATGGCTGCGATGGCGCGCTGGTGACTAGCCACGGCGAATGCATCCTGAAGTTGGCGGGTTATCTCTGGCATCATCTGGGCGATGTTCTCAGCTGTCTCACCCATGGATTCGGTGCCATATAACTCCTGCATCCTGGGGTTTGGATAGCGCCATCCCAGGGCAGTGTCCCAGGCAGTCAGATTTCCAAATGCGTAGGACTGCTCGGCTTTTGGAACAGAGTAAGGGGCACGTGACATGCTTTCCACTCCCCCAGCGATAAAAACATCACCTTCGCCAGCGCGAATGGCACGCGCAGCCTGATTGATGGCATTCAACCCGGAGGCACATAAGCGGTTGAACGTGACTGCCGCCACTTCGACCGGAATCCCCGCCAGAAGGGTAGCCATTCGGGCTACATTACGGTTGTCTTCACCAGCCTGGTTGGCACAACCGAGATAGACCTCTTCAATCAGGGCAGGATCCAACTTATTTCGAGCGATGATGGCTTTGAGGACGTGAGCGGCCAAATCGTCTGGGCGAATGGGAGCGAGTGCACCACCCAGGGAACCAATGGGGGTGCGGATGGCATCAATGATTACAGGGATAGGCATGTATTCTCTCCTTCCAATCCGATGGTATCCATGGAGGCATGGGATGTAATGATTTTACCATTCCACCGTTAATTAAACTGAGAGAGCAATCAGATACGCACCAGAGGATGACAATCCATCGATTTCCACTTGCTAATTGATAATTAATCAAGTATCCTTATTCCTGATGGTGTGTTACGAGAATGTGAGGAGAGTGGCATGCAAGATCGTAGAAAATATCCACGGAAAGACTTGCTTTTATTCGCCAATGTGTATGACTCAAAAAGTGGCCGGATCATTGGGACATTGCTAAACATCACCCTGGAAGGCGCCATGGTGTTGAGCGAAGGCCAGATTGATTCGGACAAGACGATGGAGCTGCACATCAAGCTCCCTGAGAACTTCGTACAGAAACATGAGCTGGTGTTTGCAGCCAACAGCCGGTGGTGTGCACCTGATATCAATCCGGAATTTTTTGATGTGGGGTACCAATTTGCGAATGTAAACGAGGAGGATGGCAAGATCATCCAGGCTATCATCGAAAAATATGGTTTTAAGGAATAAGGTTGAGGAATGTAAAACCACCTGCGAGCGGGAGTTCGCAGGTTTTTATTTAAACCATCGATTGCTCCAGCTGTAGAAGCCAGGCTTTCAATTTAATTCCACCTGGACCACCGTAACCATGTAAGCTTCCATCAGAGCCTAGGACGCGATGACAGGGGATTACCAGCGGGATGGGATTGGTGGCTTCCACCCGTCCAACCGCGCGGGCAGCGTGAGGGTTCCCCACACGCGCAGCTATTTTTTTGTAGGTTGAGGTCTGACCGTAGGGTATATCTGAGGTGAGCCGCAGCACCTGTTCCTGAAAAGGAGACATCCCGGTTAAATCCAGAGGCAGGTCGAATTGGCGACGGCTACCAGCAAGATATTCTAGCAATTGTTGCAATGCCCCGGCAGTGCAACTTTCATTGTAAGTCACATCCGCGTGGAAGCGTCGCATTAACTGGTGGGTGAAATCTGCCTGTGGCATGTCCCAATCGATAGCCACGAGTCCCAGCTCAGACAGGGCTATCCACATGGGACCGATTGGGCTGGATGGGAGCAGGCTAATGTAAATGCGTGGCAATGCCCGGTCGTAGATTGAAGGTAAGCTCTTGTTGCTCGTTTCCATTGGTGAGAAGAGGAGATTCGTGGAGTCAGGTTTAGTAATTTGACACCCTGTCGATCAGACCGCGTTCCCGGGCGATTTGCTCACAGTAGCGGAAGAGAAATATCGATATGGTACCGAAAATGATGGTCAGACCAAGCAGGATTCCAAGGAGATGCAGGTTGCTCAAACCCTGCAAGGTTGGGAATGCCTGGGCCACTGATCCGACCAAGGAGCGGCGCAACAGTTCCAACCAATAGGTGACCGGCATGGCAAAGCCCAGTGGGCGCAACCAGACAGGCAAGACTTCCAGAGGGAAGATGGCGCCACTAAACAAGAACAGGGCACCTGCCACAGCATCGCCGATGAACCCGACGTGTTGGACGATAATCAAGCTTATCCCAGCCAGGATCAGTCCCATCATAGCCAGCATGACAACGCCAATGAGTAGGGAGACAAGAAAGAGGAGCCAATTGATAGCAGCCGGGTCGACATTCACATGCAGGAATAGCACCCCGAAGACGATGGTGATGATGACTGAAATGGAACCGACCAGGAATTTGGCGACCCCCCGACCAATCAGGTAGGCTGGGATGTTAATGGGTGCGACGTACATATATTTGAGGGTTTTGTAATGCTCACGGTCATCAATCACCGCCCAGGAAATCCCAGTCATTACAGCACCCACGAAGATATAGAAGGCGTTACCAAGATAGATGTAGGAGAAAATGGGAGAGGCGAAGTTGCCACTGGTGATAACGCTGTACATGACGACCAAAATGGCAGCCCCCGCCAGTGGTTTGATGATTGAATAGATGGCAAACAGGAAAGGATCGGTCCAGTTGGATTCGATCTGCCACCCCAACCAGGCTGCCATACGGAAGGAGCGGGTATAGAGCGGTAGATTATTATTCGTAGTTTGAAGATTCGTTGGTTGCATGGAGAGTCTCGATTATTAGCGCCGGTTTTCGGTGAGGCGACCTTCACGGACGGCCAGTTTTTCCATATAAGCCAGCATCAGACGGGCTGCAAAAAGAAAAACTACACTCAGGACAGACAGGACAATGATCTCAAATGGCACTGATATGAATCCTAAGGTGGGTCCGGTTTTAAAAACAAGCTGGCGCATGGCATCCAAACCCAGGGTGAGGGGAATGATTGAGGCGGCAGCGGAAATCCAGAAGCTGAAATTCTTGATGGGAAAGTAGAAACCTGAGATTAGGTAGACCGGTTCTTGAGCCAGGTTGGAAATATGCCAGGCTTCGCGGCTGAGGAGGAGATAGAATGAGGCGGCCATCATTCCCAAGCCATATAATGCGATCATCGTCAGAATGAAGACTGCGAAAAGCTGTGCGAAGCTGACCACGGCATACTGGACGTTGAAAAACAGACTTCCCAGCATGATGATTGCCAGGGCGCGTATAGTAGTGGCAAGCAAGCCGCCCAGAGCCATACCGAGCAAAATGGCCATCATTGAAGCAGGTGTCATGATGAATAACGCCAGGTTGCCCTGTTCTTTCTCCCAATAAAGCTGGCTGGACATGCTCCAGAGCACGTTCATCCAAAATGCGGTCATCGCCCCTCCGACAACCACGAAACCAACATAATCTTCAGGAGCTTGAATGGCACGGTAGACAAACACATACGCACACACAGAAAGCATGGGTAGCAAAATATCGAAGAACATCCATGACTTTTCACGCTGCTGACCGATGATGCGTGGATAAGCGCGGGCGATGACGGTTTGGAAATACAATCTCCAACCTGAATTCTTATGCAACCGACCCCCATCCAGGGGAGAAGCGTTCTTCAATGGTGATAGCACCTGATGAGTGGAGGAAGAGTTATTATTCAACTGTCTCCTCTTTTTGCTCAACCTCTTCCATGCTTTGACCGACAAGCTTGACGAAAACATCCTCCAGGGTGGGTTCGTTCTTTTGCAGGTTTAATAGACGGACATTGGCAGTATTGAGTGTGTTGAGCACACCTGCCAGAGCCTGCTCTTCTTCCAGGATGAGGTCAAGGGATTCAAACCCATCTTGTGAGCGGTGGGTGAAATTACACACCCCAGGCAGAACCTCGAATTTCTCAGCGGACAAACTACCATTGAAAGGACTGACTTCCAGGTGGAATATGGCTTCCTGCTGCAAGTTACGCTTCAGGTTAGCAGGTGAATCACATGCCAGGACACGCCCCTGGTTGATGATGGCTACCCGGTCACACAATTCATCGGCTTCGACCATGTAGTGGGTGGTGAGCAGTATCGTATGGGTGGGATTGTCGTCGACCCAGGAGCGGATGAATTGGCGTACTTCCCGAGAAGCACCCACATCCAGTCCAAGGGTGGGCTCATCCAGGAAGAGCACATCCGGATCTGTCATGAAACCACGCACGATGTTCATTTTTTGGCGCAGACCAGTAGATAAATCGGAGGACTTGGCATTCATTCGGTCGGACAGCCCAACCACCTCGAGCAGGTGTTTTATATTACGGTTAGCAACGGCGGAGGAAAGACCGTAGAACTGGGAGAACATCCACAAATTCTCACGCACGGTTAGCAAGCCATATCCCGAGGTTTCACCCCCTGAGACCATGTTGATACGCGGCCGGACTTTTTCGGGCTCGTTTCCTACATCATAATCAGCCACCCAGGCTTGACCGGTGCTGGGGGCGAGCAAAGTGGTGAGGATCTTGATCAGGGTTGTTTTGCCAGCGCCATTCGGTCCCAGCAATCCGAAAAGCTCGCCTGGCCGGACTTCCAGGTTGACATCATTGAGGGCAATCAGCGAACGGGGCTCGGTTTTTTTACCGCCGCGAATTTTATAAATGCGACTTAATTTTTCGGTTCGAATTGCAAAATCCATAGTATTTTCTCTTCCAAATATCAATATTGTTGGTAAATCGTAGGGTAATCGTAGGTTACCCGTCAAGCACACCAGGACAGTCTTTGATATGATGTTAGCTGTAGGGCGATTTCTCTTCTTCTCCTCCTTTTAAAGAGAGCCGGTAGTGGCGTACCCGGCTCTCGTTTATTAAGGAGAGATGGTTTATCCAGTATTATCTTGTGTGATTAATTTTCTCTTATAGCAGACAAGCTGGCGGATATCTTTGAAGCCCAGCTCACGGTACATCTTCAGGACCTCCAGCTTATCACCCCACGACTCCATTTCAATTAATATCTGACCTTGCTCGCGTAGCCAGCGAATCCCGCTGAGAACCAGAGCACGGTAAAGATCCAGACGGCGATGCTGGGGCACAACCCCAGGGGCATCGATATAACCGGTAGGTTTGCCATTTTTCTGAGTACGGTCGGGAGAAGGTTCCACCCGGCAGATGCCTATCACCCTACCTTTTTCTGAAAACACAAGGAAAAGACCTGGCAGGTTGAAATTGGGTAACCAGGAAACCATTTCTTCCTGGCTGACTTCCTGATGTCCCCAGAGGGGGATATAGCTGAGATTCATTGCCTGGGTAAGGATGGAAAGGTCCTGTACCTCGGAGTAAGGGCGCATGGTGTAACCATAAGGCCATATTACCGGAGGAAGGCGCACATCAACCTCAAGGCGCAATTCGGTGTAAGCTCCCTGGGAAACGAATCCATGCTTGTGCAGGAAAACAGGAGTATCGGTGTGCTTTGCGTTCGCAATCACCTGGATTGAGCTGGCGTTGAGCTGATAGGCACGCTCGATGACTCTGGATAATAACATACCTGCAACCCCAAGATGCCGCCAGTCCGGGTGGACGACGATATTGGCATCAGCGATGTCTGTTCCGGGAGTGAGCCTGATGAGGGCGGAAGCGATCAACGCGGAATTATCGTTCGGGTCATCAATCACCCAGCGGTCGAGAATGGGGTCATGACCGGGTAGGTTCAGCTGGGCACGCAAGGCCTGCTCGTTGATCTCAATCCCTTCCTGGTCAACAGCTTCTGCTGAGGCGCGCAGGGATAGTATCCGGGAGATATCCTGCTCCGGTGAAAATGACCTTACTGGAAGAAGATTAATGTCCACAGCCATCAATAATAATGCAACCCATATTCAAGATAGAATTTTAATAATGTGATTGCTTCACCCCATCCCGTGGCGCAATTCATCATCGCCGAGTGTGCGGATGGAGTATCAGCATACCCATACTCCCGCAGGCTTACTATTGTACCATCGTAATCTGGCTCGATATTGATCTCCACCGTCGTGGCATAATCCGGAAGGTCAGGATGCCATTGGAAGACAATGCGATTTGGTGGGATGGCCTCCAACACAGGTCCACCGTCTTCAGCCGTAATGTGATCTGGCCCCCAATCCTTCCAACGAAAATGGATCTCACCGCCTGGTGAGGAGTCCACTTGTGCACCGGTTGTGAACCATGCATCCAGGCCTTCTGAAGTTGTCAGGGCTTTATACACCTGCATGGGTTCTGAACGGATCCAGGTCTTATGCCGAATCTCGAATTTTGGTTGACTTCGGTGAGAACTTTGGGAGAGCTCTGACTGGACCATGCGATTTTTCTACCAACGTAGTGCTTAACGATTCGATCGCCGAACACGATTATTCAATAAGAATGGGAAACATCACCATACTGACTGATGATTTCCTGGTATCTGAAACAATCGGTCGTGTGGTCGTTCACCATACCGATGGCTTGCATATGGGCATAACAGATGGTGGGACCGACAAATCGAAAACCTCTTTTGAGCAAATCCCTGCTCATCTGGCGGGATACTTCGGTCTGAGCAGGGATTTCATGCCCTGTGGTCCAGGCATTGACAATCGGTTTGCCATTAACGAACTGCCAGAGATAAGCATCAAAGCTGCCAAACTCTTGCTGAATTTTAATAAAGGATTGAGCATTGCGGATGGTGGCTTCGATCTTGAGCCGGTTGCGGATTATCCCTGGATTTGCCAGCAGCTCAGATACCTTCTGCTCGTCGTAGCGGGCGATTTTGTGGGGGTCCAGGCCATCGAACGCTAAGAGATAATTTGGACGCTTGCGCAGGATGGTATACCAGCTCAGACCGGCCTGGGCACCTTCGAGGATAAGAAATTCGAATAACAGGCGGTCATCATGAACAGGGGCGCCCCATTCATGGTCGTGATATGCCAGGTAAAGTGGATCACTGGTATTTGCCCAGAAGCAACGAGTGGGCATGGAATCACCTCCTCGCCAGGGCGGAAGCGATGATCGCCTGGCGTCTCTTCGCGATTGGATCAGCAGGCAAGGTGTGTGCCTGCTGTTTTTCACAGGCAGGGACAGCATACTGGAGCTCTTGAGTTGCCAGCGGGTTATCCAATTCTGAAAGCATTAATAATATGAAGTAAAACGGGAAGCCACTCCATTTCCCCTTTCCATCGCGGTGCCCAGCCAGGTTGGTCAGAAAGTATTTGATGCTCTCATCAACGTTTCCTGAACTATCCAGTACCAAATAACGCAGATACGCAACCGTCAGAGCTTTGCATTCACCTTTGGCGCAAAATTTACTGTAGCACATTTTTTCCATGCGGCGGTCTGCTGTGAGGATAGACTGGGAAACCGCATGGCTATCGAGGCAGAGCAGCTTAAGTATCCTGATGGCCTCAATCAGATGAATATGAGCTCGGGCAAAATCGGTGGATAGATACTCACCTGAGAAAAGCCTGACCCTGGTTTCACTTTCTGCCGTGAAAGGGATGAAGAACCCCGCATTCATTCCTGAAAGACTTTGCCGGCTGATGATCATCGAAGCAATTTCCTCGCGCTGAGCGGCGGGGATGGGATTGTGATAGAAAAATGCTTCTGCGGATGTATCCAGTGTGGCAGCAAGGCTGGTTGGACGAATGATGATCATATTTCCTCCCTAATGTAAAAATTCTTTAGAGATTATATCTCATGATGGGTCGGGTCTCTGAACGCCGCAGGACTTCGCTAAAGCCTGCTTGATTGAAAGCTGATACCAAACCGGTGTAGACGAAGACATCCGGAGATTTGCCTCCTTTAGGATCGACGGGATACCCTTCGACGATCCTGGCGCCGTTGGACCTGGCAAATTCAACGGCAGCCTTTAGCAGTGCGACGGTCAGTCCTTTATGGCGATGAGACCGGGCAATAAAGAAGCACACCACCGACCAGACAGGCAACTCATCCACAGGCTTGAGGATGCGCGACCGCCCAAGGGTCGGGAATTCTTCGCGTGGAGCGACAGAACACCACCCAACCGGCTCGTCAGCTGAGTATGCCAGGATGCCGGGAATATTACCGGATTCAACCAGTGCTTTGATATTGCGCCGATTAAGCTCCCCGTGCTGCTCGTTGTACTGACGGCGAGAGAGACGCCAGTACATACACCAGCACCCTCCACAGGCACCACGCGGACCAAACAGCTCTTCAAAATCTGACCAGCGTTCAGGGGTGAGTGGATGGAAAGTAGTCATGCTATAGCTCCTGGTTTAAAAAGTTCAATACCACTTCATTAAACCTGGCTGATTGTTCCATTGGGAGCATATGAGCAGTATCAGGAAAAACCACCTTACGGGCACGTGGGATTTCCCTTTCGAGCACATCTGCCATCTCCAGTGTATCCATGGTGTCATGTTCTCCGACCAGGATAAGAGTGGGGATTGCTATCTCACTCAAGCGGTTAGCAGCTGGTGGAATTAATGGTTGAGCCGTTGCGGTACCATCCTGGCGGGTGTAATTCGCATGGACGATCTTATGGACATATTCCCGAATTTGGGTTGAGGCTCTTCCCGCAGGCTGGGATGGACCATCAACCCAGACGTGTACTTCCAGGTCGGCCAGCTCGTCAAAGGCTTTTTTCTCCCATAGCTCATCCATGTGGGTGAAGAGCTCGAATTCGCGCCTGGCCTTATCATTATCAGCCGGCTTAAACTCGTATCCACTCACGCCAGCTGCAACAGGGATCAAAGCCGAGACGGATTCAGGGTGTTCAAGGGTAAAGTCAATGGCGATCTGCCCGCCTCGGGAGATGCCGATGACACAGGCACGTTCAACCCCCAGGTGTTTAAACAGGTCGAGGATATCCTGGCGATTGGAAAATTCGGTGGTTTCAGTGCGGGATTTTCCGAATCCACGCGTATCGTAACGGATCACCCGATAAGACTGACTGAAGAGATTAAATTGCTCATCCCACATGCTGGAATCAGCCACACCGGCATGGATCAGCAGGATGGGGATACCAGAACCTGCAGCTTCAAAATAAAGTTGTCCCTTGTAGGCGGGAGCATAGCCAGAGATAAAATGCTCAGTTGTCATTGGTTTGTGCCTCAGAAGCAATTTGAAACTATCCCAATTTATGTGGCAAACAGGTCGATCGATCCTGCCTTTGTTTATGGCTCATCTATTGATTAATTGGTTGACCAGTCCAGGCGTAGATGTTTAGATCCACCCGATCGTGGTCATCGAAGAACACACCTTCAGCTTCGAGAAGCTGGCGTTGCTCAGCTCCACTTCCACCTGGACGCAGGCTGACTTTACCTTGAGCGTTGATCACGCGCTGCCAGGGCACGTCCTGCGGACAGGCAGCCATGGCGCCACCCACCCAGCGGGCACCGAAGGCAAGATAACTCTTCGGGTCCATCCCTGGAGGTGGAGCCAGGATAGCTGCAATTTGACCGTAGGTGCACACTTTCCCTGGAGGGATCTGGCGGACGAGTGCCCAAACCTTATGGTTGAACTCCTCCCTTTTGGGCGGAGAGATGTAATGATGTGACTGGCGAATGGCTGAAGGGTTCATTTATCCTATCCTTTAAATCAGAATATACTATACCAGAACTAATGTTCTAGGTCAAGTGCTGACCGATGATCATTGTGGTATAGCCACCCGGTGAAATACCATCACGAATTCATCCTTTCATTTACCAGCCCGATAATGTAGACTAAACCGACCTGATAAGTACCAATCAATTATAACATGCAGAAATAGAGGTCTGAATTGCATGATTCCTTGAGCATAGAAGATTTCCGTGAGATGTGAACAATGTATACTGAAATACAGTATGAACTTCACCCCTGACCAGATGAACGGCTTTGTGGTATCGGGTACAATTGGTACTGTCCGCGCAGCCTGTCACGTATTATAAGGAAAACAACATGGCGAGTGATACTCTCTCCAGCTATCGTAACCTGGTATTGTATGAAATTTATGTGCGCAATCATGGCGTACATGGTACTTTTAGTGACGTGGAGAGGGACTTACCCCGCCTGCATACCTTAGGAGTGGATGTGCTGTGGTTCATGCCCATCCATCCCATTGGGATGCTAAATAAAAAAGGCAGCCTTGGATGCCCCTATTCGATCAGAGACTACCGTGAAGTTAACCCGGAATACGGCACCATGGAAGACTTCGCGCGTGTAATCCAGCTAGCTCATGATCTGGGACTGAAAATCATGATCGATGTGGTATACAACCACACGGCACATGATTCCGTTCTGGTGAAAGAACATCCGGAATATTTCCACCAGGACGAGAATGGCAACCCGGTAACCACGGTACCCGAATGGAGTGACGTCATCGACTTACAGCACCCCCAACCAGACCTCACCCGATATTTGATCGATACTCTTCTGGGTTGGGTAAAACTCGGAGTGGATGGGTTCCGTTGTGATGTGGCTTCACTTGTACCCAGGGAATTTTGGGTTGAGGCGCGGGCAGAGGTGGCAAAGGTGAAACCCGGAGTAATCTGGCTGGCAGAATCAGTGCATGCCAGCTTTGTGGGATCCCGCAGGTCCTCCAGGCAATCGGGACTATCGGATGGCGAGCTGTACGAAGCCTTCGATATGACTTACGATTATGATATTTGGCCCATCTGGCAGCTGGCTGTACAGGGCAAGGTGCCCGTTCGGCGTTATACAGAAATGTTGCGTTACCAGGATTGCATCTACCCTGAGAAATACATCAAGATGCGATGCGTGGAAAACCATGACCAGGCTCGCATCATGCGCCTGGCTACCAGCAAGGCGCATGGCATGGCGTGGACTGCATTTCAGGCCTTTAATAGGGGTCCATTCTTGATTTATAGCGGGCAGGAGTCGGCTGCAAGACATACCCCCTCCTTGTTTGATATAGACAGGGTGGAATGGGGGGACTACAGTATGCAGCCGTTTTTGACACGTTTGGTGAAGCTGAAAAAAGACCCGGCGCAGGTGGAAGGAAAATTCGTCATCATGCAGGCAGATCCGGCAATCCAGGCTGCCTGGGAATACCCGGGAAAGAGCCTGTATGGGATTTTCAATACCAGCGGCAAGTCAGGATACATCATGGTCAACCTACCGGATGGGACTTACCGGGATATCCTGAATGATGGCCAGGTGTCGGTGAGAAGTGGAAAGATGCTGCTTCCGGAAGCTGCTGCGATTGTGCGGTATGCGGACACAATCATATTAAGACCCGCATACAGTGAGCTGTTGGATTACAAATTCACCGGGAAATAGCCCCCATTTATTCGATTCCACCAAAAGATTGCAATACGTCGATCAGCTCTGTGTGCTCTTTTTCCAGGGCGATAGCCAGAGGTGTCTTGTCTTCATATTTTGGATTCGGGTCAGCGCCGTGATCCAGCAACCATTGTGCCATTTTTATCTGATTGAACATGACTGCGCTATATAAAGGAGTAATCCCCCCTGGAGAAGCGGCATTTGGGTCAGCACCCTGCTGGAGGAGAAATTCAGCAACATCAAGCCTGGCGTGGATGACCGTGAAATATAATAATGGAATGCCGTGAGCACCGCGGGCATTGACCAGCTTTGTATCCTCTTTTATAAACTCCTGTACGCAATCCAAATTACCAACCATGGCAGCGGTGCAGATGTCATATTCAGCACCGCGGTCTAGCAAATAATTAACAATATCCACCTGACCGGTTTGGGCGGCAGCCTCGATGGCTGTTTCAGTCCAGCTGGCATTCGCATTGATCAAGGATGGGTACCTCTCAAGGAGCTCTTTGACCACTGCGAGGTTGCCATGGGCATTACCTACGAATTGGTCGATGATTTCCTGGTGTGGAAGGGTTGATGCTGACATGAATTACCTCCTAATTAGTGCAGCACAGATGCGCACCCCCGCTAAAAGCCGTGGGTGAGTAAAGTAGATAAACAATGATTTAAAAAAAATAATATAAACTGCAGACCCTCGCAGAAACACACAGATATTAAGAAATAGATCCAGATAATAGCTGCTATATTAGACCATAAAAGTCTAAAATAACAAGGGGAAACGAATAAAGTTTTAGCATAAAATGGGAGATGGGGATAAAAATGACAAAGGGGCGGATAGCCTCCGCCCCCTGTTACCTTAATCAGTTACCTTTTTGGGGTACAGTTAAAAAATGATGATCAACAGGATGATAATAGGCGCCAGGGGAATGAGCAGCACCAAACCGACCACCACCAGGATGAAGATGATCGCACCCAGAATCAAACCCAGGATGCCCAGCACCAATCCGATGATTGCGCCAATGATGCCAAAGACCAACCCCAGAAATCCGCCGATAATACCCAAGATGGTTTCAATAATGCCCATATCGCTCTCCTCTCTTTAACTGATAGCGATCAATGACCGCCTATCCTTCTAAACACTCATCCGATGGATAAATGTATGCTTATGATCAGATATACGAAGGACAGAAGCTTAAGGTTGCAGTGATGTATTCTTTCCCTGCAAGTAGACTGGATGACAATCTCATGAAGGATTGCGTGTTAAAATAAAGCCTGTAGTAAAACATATTATCAGATCACGGAGATACTATGACAAATCGAAAATTACGAACCATCACTGCAGAGGACCTGTATCAATTCAATACAGTTTCTGAAGTTCGCATCTCCCCCGATGGACAAAATGTGGTCTATACGGTTCAGCGGGTGGAAAAAAAGACCGAGAAGAAATACACCAACCTGTGGGTAGCACCCACCATGAGTGGGGAATCCCGGCAGTTCACTACCGGGGACCAGCATGATGGGAGTGCGCGTTGGTCACCAGATGGTAGCCAGATCGCGTTCCTTTCTGACCGGGGTGACAAGGATAAGCCTGCCCAAATCTACCTGATCCCAATTACGGGTGGGGAGGCACGCCGACTGACCCAGATCGATGGTGAGATGGGAAACTTGAGCTGGTCTCCGAATGGGAAGCAAATCCTATGTACCGTACGAAAACTAGATGCAGAAACCCTGGAGCGAGAGAAAGATGAGCGAAAGAAGAAGCTTGGGGTCGTATCCAGGCAGTATGATCGACTGTTTTACAAGCTGGATGGGTATGGCTACCTGCCCCATGAGCGGAGACACATCTGGACAGTGGATGCACAGACTGGAAAAGCCAAACAACTGACCGACGATGCTGTCTTAGACGAGGATTTTCCCACCTGGTCTCCGGATGGCAAGTGGATCGCTTTCGCCTCCAACCGGACAGAGAACCCTGACCTCTCTCCTGACTGCTCCGATATCTATATCATGCCGGCGGGTGGGGGGAAATTTCGTAAGATCGAAGGTCCGGTTGGGGATAAATACCTGCCAGCATTCTCACCGAATGGTAAGTGGATCGCGTACCTGGGCTCAGAAGGGGAGGGATTAGGGTACAAAAACGCCAGCCTGTGGGTCGTACCCGCGGATGGTTCCAAGGCTGCGCGCAACCTGACGGAAAAACATGACCTGCATATCGATTCCAGCACGATCAATGATATTGGTGCACCGGAGAGAATGGCACCCACCTGGTCTAAAGATGGCAAACGCATATTTTTCAACACGGTGTTGCATGGCAGCGCGAAGCTCTCATCCATCTCGGCGAGTGGGGATGACCTGCGGGATGAGATTGGTGAAGGTGGCGTGGTAGGCTCATTCACATTTGATCGGGAGCAAAGAATCCTGGCTTATTTTTATGGACGGATCCATGATCCCGTACAGATCGTCGCCCGCAGCATGAAGAACGGAAAAGAGCGCCAGATCACGCAGCTAAACCGGAAGCTGCTGGATGGGATCGACCTGGGCAACGTGGAGGAAGTGTGGTTCAAGGGACCGGACAAGAATGATGTGCAGGGATGGATCATCAAGCCGCCTGGTTTCGATCCGGCAAATAAATATCCCTCCATCATGGAGATCCATGGGGGACCGCTGACCCAATATGGAAATATCTTCATGCACGAGTTTTACTTCCTGGCTGCGCATGGTTATGTGGTTTACTTTTGCAATCCGCGCGGTGGGAGGGGTTACGGTGAGGAACATGCCAAAGCCATATATGGCGACTGGGGCAGGGCGGATTACGCCGACCTGATGGCATGGGCGGATTACATAGAGAAGTTACCGTATATCGACCCGCAACGGATGGGAGTGACAGGTGGCAGTTACGGTGGTTATATGACGGTGTGGATAATTGGGCACACCCAACGGTTTAAGGCAGCCGCGACCCAACGCTGTGTGAGTAACTTTATCTCCATGTGGGGATCGAGTGACTTCAACTGGGCATTCCAACAAGAACTCGGCAACAAACCACCTTTTGAGGACTTGCAGAATTATTGGGAGCACTCACCGATTGCATACATCGGTAATGCCCGCACACCCACGCTGGTCCTGCATAACGAATTCGACCTGCGCTGCCCGATCGAGCAAGGTGAGCAGGTATTTGTGGCGTTGAAGAAGCTGGGGGTGGAGAGTGAGATGGTGCGCTTCCCGGATGAGTTCCATGGCTTATCCCGCTCCGGACGTACGGACCGAAGAATGGCAAGGTTAAATCACATTTTGAGGTGGTTCGAGAAGTACTTGAAGGCTTAAATAACATGACGCCTCGTTCGGAAGACAACGAGGCGTCTCTAAATCCAATACCGGGTGTTAATGAAATAACATGAATCAGGGAATGTAAACATACAGGGAGAACTTTGCAGTGCATGATGTAATCGTCATTGGCACAGGACCAGCAGGATCGGTGCTTGCCTACCTGCTGGCGAAACGTGGGCTGGACGTGCTGATCCTGGAGAGGGCGACCTTACCGCGCTATAAAACCTGTGGCGGAGGGTTGACGTGGAAGGCATTACAGAACCTGCCTTTCGACGTCAGCTCAGTGTTCGAGAATAAAGCTATTGGGGGAGTGGTGACTTATGCCGGGCAGCAATTGCTGAAAGTTGAAGTGGGCTGGCCGGTAGCCTGGCTGGTGATGCGCGACCGGTTTGACCATTACCTGGTCCAACAGGCAGTTCAGGCTGGAGCCAGGCTCATGGAGGGGATATCTGTATCCAGTGTGGAGGAAAGAGGCGACAGAGTGGTGGTGACCACCACAGTGGGGGAATTGCAGGCACAACTACTGGCAGGCGCGGATGGGGTGAACAGCATTGTGGCGCGATCAGTGGGTTTGATGCCGGACAGGGCAGTGGGGGTGGCAGTTGAGGCGGAACTGGCAGTTTCCCCAGCTTCACTGGAGGCACAGGGGGCTTATGCAACATTCGATTTTGGCGCCTTGCCGGGTGGATATGGATGGATCTTTCCGAAACGTGACCACCTCTCGGTGGGTGTCTTCAAGGCTATCCCTGGAAAGGCAATTGGGCTCAAAAGAGCACTCGAGAGATTCATTGCCAGTGAGGCGGTCCTGCTTGACCCAAGGATCCTACACCTGCAGGGGCACCAAATCCCATTGGGAGGGCGGGCGCAGGTTTTACACAAAGGTCGGGTGCTGTTAGTGGGAGATGCTGCCAACTTAGCAGACCCGTGGATGGGCGAGGGTATTTCGTATGCGGTGGTAAGTGCGCGTCTGGCTGCTGAGCAGATGTTCATTGCCCTGGAAAGGCGGGAATTCGATTTAAGCGAGTATACACAGCTGATCAATGCAACCATCACTCCACAGCTGTTATCGGCGAGGTTGTTTGCCAAAGCAGTGTATTCGTTGCCTGAATATTGCTCAGAACTGTTAAGTAAAAGCCCATTCATGCAAAAGCTGGTCTTTGATACCATCCGGGGCGACCGGACATTTAAAGAATTGACCACCGGGCTTATCCTGGGTATGCCGCAGATCGTTGCGGAGTCATTGTTCGGGCATGAGCGACCTGAGATGCAGACGGTGGATGGATGAAAAATGGGATTATTCAATATTTCAGAGAAAACCATACTCAGGATGTTCTTAGTAAAACGAAGAGCAGCAGATCTGTCTGGTAAAAGGAAGATTGCTTTGTGACCGTAAGAGCACCGGTCTCTCACAATGACAACATATCCGTAATGGAGTCTCCATGACAAATATTGATAAAGGAAGGGGACCGTTCCAATATCTATTAGCGGTGACGGTAATTTCAGTGGCGTTAATCATCCTTAATATGGTGCTAGGAATGCGGATACCATTTTCGGTGCATTTCCTGCTCGGCTACGTGGGAGCACTGCTGGTATTCGTCGTCTGGCATGCGGTGCTTACAAAAGGCTGGAAGAATAGCCTGTTCATGTTTGGGCTCTCCTTCGTGGTGGCGTTCAGCGCTGAAACATTGGGAGTGAACTTTGGATTGGTATTTGGGCATTATTACTATTCGGAAATTTTAGGCTTATCTTTGTTTGGAGTGCCATTCCTGGCAGCCCTGGCATGGGAACCCATTCTGTACGCAGCTTTCTGCATTAGCGATCTGCTCTCACCGGCAGTGGTGAGCCTGCCATCCCGCTCCAGTCACAGAGTATCACCGCTTTGGATGGCGGCTATCGCAGCATTGGCGACCACTGCCTGGGATATGATGATTGACCCTATCGCTGTCAGCCAGGGCTGGTGGACCTGGGTGGGCGGTGGACCTTACATGCCCTATGTAGCCAATGGAGTGCCCATCCAAAACTTTATAGGCTGGGTGGGAGTGGCATTCGTGATCAACCTCATTTATCGCAAGGTTGCCGATTGTGTCCCCCAGCCGAGCCGGTCAGCCTCCCTTAGCTTATATGGACCGCTGACGCTGTATATCTCGTTATTTCTGACCTCTTTTGGGGTTGCCATCACCATCCTGGAGAGACCCGAGGTGGCACTGGTCGGGACACTGGCGATGGGACCCTTCATCGTCATAGCTTTGACGAACTTGCCTGTGATTTTACTCAATTTAAGCAATATAACTTCCCCAATAACCTATTCTTAGCTCACACTTTATTTGTAGAGGAGCATGTATGACAATCGACATCGAGAAGTCACGTTGTAGTGGATGCAGTTACTGTGTGTTAGGCTGCCCAGCGAAAGCCATTCAACTGGTCATAGAAAAGGATACCTGGCCAACCATCGATGATAGCCTTTGCATCGAATGCGGCGACTGTCTGTACCTGTGCCCGAACAACGTTTTTTCGGCGCCGTGGCTGGAAGCAAAACCCGTTGAGGTGGGGGCAAACTATGATGTGGTCGTGATCGGTGCCGGGATTGGTGGGCTGATGACTGCAGCCGGGCTGGCTCGAGCGGGGAAAAAGATCCTGGTCCTGGAACAACTCGGTTTTATCGGAGGGAAGTACACCCATCTGAACTATGAGGGTTATGCCATCACCACCGCAGCCTGGACCTGCCCCGGACCCAAAAGCAGGATTGGTAAGCTATGCGCCAAGCTTGAAGCCCCGATCGAGTGGGTAACCATTCATGATGTTAAATCAAGAGGTGAGCATTGGGTGCTGACCAAGGATGGCAGGCGATTTGGCTCAACGGATGAGGCGCAGGAAGCGCTGGTGGGAGGGGCACGGGGGATGGCGAAGGTATACCAGTGGATCGCAGATATGTACGACCCGGGCGTAAACTACCCGGATGACATGACCGCCCGGGAATATATTGAAAGGTATTTCCCGGGGAATGAGGAATACATCCGGTATGTGGAGACGATCATCACATATTGTTTCGCCTCACAGACGGTGGATACGTTCTCAGCCAATGAGACCAAGCGAGCCATCGTGGATGCACTGGAGCAGATGGCAGTGTGGGGCACAGCCATTGGCGGAACGGCAGCGATTGTGGATGGATTGGAGCGGGTCATACGCCAAAACCAGGGTGAGATTGTCACGCGCACACGGGTGGAGTCAATCCAGTTGAAAGACGGCAAGGCGAGAGGGGTAAAGCTCAAAGATGGGCGAACGATAACAGCCGAGGTGGTGGTGCATAATGCGGGGATGAAACGCCTTATCCAGCTGGTGGGGGAGGAAAACCTGCCTGATGAGTATGTGGATCATCTCAAGCAGGCAGTGCCGGCCGTGGTGGCAGCTCTGATCCTGGGATTCAATACGGATTTGTTGGGGAAGGAGCATTCCCTGCTTCACAGCATGGGATGGGAGCGGACGCTGAACAGCTATGCCCCGACCTTCTTCGACCCCAAGCTTGCCCCACCGGGAAAACACATGCTGGATGTGTTCTGGGTGATGGAGCCGCCATATGACCTGAAGCATGAGCTGGAGATTATCAGGCAGCAGTTAAGGGAGATATTCCCACAATTTGACGAGGCAGTGGAGCTGCAGGTGCCCATGTTCTTCCGAGGTGCCTGGACCGCAGAGATGGCCCACCGGTTGGGGCAGAGTGGAGACCAGCGGTTGGACCCGGTGAGTCCCATCCCAGGGCTGTACCTGGTGGGATATGACTGCATTGGGTATGGCATGGCGGGGGATATCATCCCGCATGGGGTGGAGAAGGCATTATACAGGATATTGGGGGATGAAAAATATAAGGCGGAGGATGAGAAGAAATCCTCCTGGATCGCAAAAAAAGCCAAGTCAACCTTGTTCAAGGCAATGGCGGCTGGACAGAAGCTGAAAAGACTGTAATCGGATATCTTTTAGGCTGGGTTTCGCTAAACTGCTTGTTTCGCCACACTTTCCGGGGAGAGGTCAATCCAATCTATCTCATTGAACTCGTCAATATGGATCCGTAGAGTTGATGGGATGGAGCAGGAAGATTGCATCGGGCATAAACCGCCCTCGCATTGACAAAAATCCAAGTGATTATGGAGAGATAGCCGGAATCCCCGCGACGGGCTTTGCAGCCCGGATGGCGCGCAGGATTGCCTGGGCGAACACCTCGGCGGCAAAAGCACCGACGATGGTCACATCGGCAGCATGTTCGCCCGTGGAGAGGGCAAAGATGGTGTCACCATCCAGCATGGTGTGGGCAGGTCGAATGGTGCGCGCCAGACCATCATGAGCCATCTGGGCGACCTTGTTCGTGGCCTCCTTATCCAACTTTGCATTGGTGGCAACCACGCCGATCACCGTGTTCTCGCGAGTGCCGAAACCCAGAATGGTCCGCCCAATCAGAGTTTGCATCACCTGCAGGCTGTCAGCGAAGTAACCGGGGGCACCAATGTGGACAGGTCCAATGTCTTTCGAACGCGCTCCGGCAATGATCTGATTGGTGGAGGGGTCGATGACATCCCCAAAGGCGTTGACAGCAGCGATGGCACCCACAATCACACCTGCGCCAATCTCGAGACTGGCTGTGCCAATCCCGGATTTCATGCACTGTCCCAAGCCCAGGATCTTTCCGACTGTGGCCCCTGTACCAGCACCTACATTGCCTTCTGCGGGCGGGTCAGAAGAGGCATTCTGGCAGGCGAGATATCCCATGGATGCATCCGGGCGAACATCAGATCTCCCAATACCCAGATCAAACAGGATGGCAGCTGGCACGATGGGTACTTTTATAATGTGGGTGTCGAAGCCGACCCCTTTCTCTTCGAGAAAACGCATGACACCCGTGGCAGATTCAAGCCCGAAAGCTGATCCACCTGCCAATACCACCCCATGGACTTTACTGACCAGATGCATGGGGTGCAGCGCGTCAACTTCACGTGTGCCGGGGGCACCGCCCCGCTGGTCTACACCACCCACCGCACCTTTCTCACACAGGATGACGGTACAGCCGGTCAGTGCTTCTTCATTTTGCGCATGACCAACCAGGATACCGGGAACATCGGTGATGGCATTATTTAGCTTCATCATCCACCTCTAAAGGAAACTATGCATGATTGGCAGGAACGGATTTAAATCCCCAGCAAATTGACGACTTCAGCAATCACCCTTTCAGCCACCTCGGATTTGGTCAACAAAGGCAATGGCTGTGCGCGTCCATCCTGGAAAAGCAAGGTGACCTTGTTTGTGTCCACGCCAAAACCAGAAACGGGATTGCTCACGTCATTTGCAACGATGAGGTCCAGGTGTTTGGAGGCGAGCTTGGCGGAGGCGTTGGTGAGTACATCCTGTGTCTCTGCAGCAAAGCCGACCACAACCCGGAGTTGATTCGATTGAAGACGGGCTTCAGTCACCCGGGAGAGAATATCGGAGGTGGGCTCAAGTTCCAGAACTGGTATGCCTGCTGCTTTTTTAATCTTTTGACCAGCAGCCTGGATGGGTTTGAAATCGGCGACTGCAGCTGCCATGAGCAAAGCATCAGCCTGCTGGCAGGCACTCAATACAGCCGTCTCCATTTCGTCAGCCGAACACACCTGGATCAGTTCAGCACCTTGCGGTGTCTCCAAGGAAACCGGAGCGGAGATCAACGTGACCTGGGCTCCCGAATCTAATGCAGCCTGGGCGAGAGCATAACCTTGTTTCCCAGAGGACCGATTGGTGATCATACGTACCGGGTCGATGGGTTCCTGCGTACCACCCGCGGTGACGACCACATGGCGCCCATGCAACGGACCCTGCCGGGTGAGCAAGTAGCGGATGTGACCCAGCAGGATGGCGGGTTCTGTCATACGGCCACGCGCTTCCAAACCGGATGCCAGGTGCCCGATCTCCGGGCCGATGATCACTGCCCCTCGCTGGCGTAAAGTCTCAAGGTTCTCCTGGGTGGCAGGATGGTCGAGCATACCAGCATCCATGGCCGGGGCAATCAGTACAGGTCGTTCCAAAGTGCCAGACCCAAAAGACAGACCAGTGAGAACGAGCAGGTTATCCGCCAGACCGTGAGCCAGCTTTGCGATGGTATTGGCGGTAGCTGGGGCGATGACGAAGGCATCCGCTGAATGACCCAAACCCACGTGCAAGACGTGCGCCTCAGCCCCCCACAGGGCTTTATCGGTGAAGGCGAGGCGTCCGGTGACGGATTGGAAGGTGAGCGGAGCGATAAATTCAGTCGCTGCCGGGGTGAGGATGACATCCACCAAGGCACCTGCCTGGGTCAATTTGCTGGCCAGGTCGGCAGCCTTGTAGGCGGCGATGGAGCCAGTCACACCCAGGAGGATACTCTTTTGATTGAGGTATTTTTCTGTCATAATCTGTTTAAACGCCACATCCCGAATGGGTCATCCGGGTTGTGGCGGATCGATCAGAATTTCCCCAATCCCTACCCGGTTGATGAAAGGGGAATTGATTGTTAGTTATTTTCCCAGGCGCTTACGAAAGGCTTCGGTAAGCGCTGGAAGAATGGCGAACAAATCTCCAACCACACCATACCGCGCCAGCTTGAAGATGGGAGCTTCAGGGTCGCGATTGATGGCGACGATGACCTTGCTCGTGCGCATGCCGGCCTGGTGTTGAATGGCACCTGAAATGCCACAGGCGATGTACAGATCGGGGGACACGACTTTACCGGTTTGACCGACCTGGTGGGAGTAGGGGATATATCCGGCATCCACTGCAGCGCGACTGGCACCCACAGCTGCGTGGAGGGCTGTGGCAAGGTCTCCGATGAGATTGAAACCTTGTTGGGCTTTCCAGATTTCAGTCTGTTTTTCATCCAAGCCGGCGGGTGGCGTGAGACTGGGATTGTTCGAGACCCCACGCCCCCCTGAGACGATTACGGAGGCATCCGACAGGCTGACCCCAGCTTCACCCGCTGCATAGGATTCCACCTTGGTGAGGAAATCCGTTTCCCTCATCTCAGGAGCCACTTTGGTCAAGGTTCCTGTATGAGAGGTATCGAGGGCTGGTTTGGTAAAAATGCGCCCACGATAAGTGACAAGCTGGGGGCGGGTGAGACAGGTCACTTTGGAAAGCAGCTTACCGGCGTAGATGGGGCGGGTGGCTAAAAGAGAGCCATCCTTAATTTCCATGGCAATCACATCCGGCAAGACACCGGTATTAAGGTCGATGGCAGCCATGGCAGCCACCTCACGCCCGCGGGTGGTGGTGGGGAACAGGATCACCTCAGGATTAGATTCACGCGCCAGCCTGGCAAGCAAAGCAGTGTATGGCTCGGGGCGATAATCCTCCAGCGAGGGGTCATCAGCAAGTAAAACCTCGTCAACACCATATTGAAAGGCTTCAGCGGCGATGGCTTCAACGTTTTTCCCAAAGACCAGGGCAGTAATACCCCCTCCCAATTGACCTGCCAGCATTTTAGCAGCGCCAACTCCCTCCCAGGAGGTGGACAATGCCTGACCTTTGAATTGGTCGATGTATACCAAAATTTTACTCATATAATCTTCTCCGCCAGGATTTTTTCTGCCAGCGAGTCCGCAATCTCTTGAGGGCTTGCTCCCGTGATCATCTCGGTGGTGATCTGGCGTTGAGGTGGGTTCGATACTTCAAGCCATGAAATGTTCGATTGGAGATTACTCAAACCTAAATCAGCCAGGGACCAAACAGGGATAATGGCGCGTGAAGCTTTTCGAATGCCCATGAAGGATGGGTATCGGGGCTCGCCAAAATCCTTGACGATGCTGAGCACCGCGGGGAGTTTGGCACTCACAGTAACCTTGCCTTCTTCAGTGCTGCGCTGGACCTGGATGGTCCGCGCTGAGGGGTCCACGTTTGAGATCACTGCAACCAGGGTCAGGGCAGGCCAGCCGAGTAATCTTGCTGTCTGAGCAGCAGTAAGACCGGTGTCGGTGTCTATCGCCTGTCGACCGAGAAAAGCGAGATCCACCTCACCCATTTTTTGAATTGCGGCTGCCAGGACACGGGATGTCACCTGGCTATCCGCCTGCGACAAACCAGGGTCTGAGACCAGGATGGCATCCGAACAACCCATGGCCAGGGCATGCTTGAGGGCTTCTTTGGAGCTCTCCCCACCCATACTGAATGCAATGACACTGCCATTATGTGCTTCGGCTTGTTGAAGGGCAGCCTCGACAGCATACTCATCCCATGGATTGATGACCAATGGTGAATCTCCCCAATTCACCTTGCCATCTATTGCAACGAGTTTGGCAGCAGAATCCGGAACTTGTTTGACACAAACTGCGATTTTCAAATCTTACCTCCTTTCGATTTACGTATTTTTGTATAGGATTGATTTCTTTGATTTAATTTCAATAAATCCACTATGATAAATGCAACCGGTTCATTATAATGTGAAATAACGGAAAAATATCCAGCCTATCAAATATTGCCAGCACTCGGTCTGATTATATTATAATATCAGTAGTCATCTCGGAAAATATTGAACGGAGGCAAGCATGAAACGGGCATTTAATTTCCTCGTGGGTATAATGATGGGTGGACTGGTTGGCGCAACGATAGCGATCCTGCTGGCACCATTCTCAGGTGAAGAGGTCAGGGATCAGCTTCAAGAACGATCCAATCGCCTGAAGGATGATATCAAAGCAGTTGCAGAGGCTCGACGGGCGGAGCTCGAACGGGAATTAACAGCATTGAGAGCACCGTACCGGAAAGAGTGAACAGCATTGGTTGGATTCCGTCCGGAAAAAACCAGCCGGACTCAATACAACCGGAGACCCACTCGTGGGGCTGTCCGAAATAAAGACAGCCCCATCTTTTTATATCCTTCATCAACGTTGACTTACATTGAAGCGATAGGGGGCTAAATGGCGGGTGAAACGGGTAGTGCCTGAGACAACCAGAACGACATTATCCACGTCATCACCGATTGAGAATGGGACATCAGCAGTAACATCAGGGTTAAGAGTAATGTATTGGACGGTGGTGTCATCACCCACAGCGATGAGAGCCAACCGGTAAGTTTGTGGCAGGATATTGTGAATGCGCACCCAGCCCTCAGCCTGCCAACCATCATCATCAGTCTCAAAATCGGTGGTGTAACCGATCTCGGGGATGGAAAGGTCATCCAATAAAAAGCCCTCTCCAGTCACACTGGAATCAGTGATGTATTCAAAGCGCAAAGCCAGATTCTGACCGGCGAAGGGCGAGAGGTCGACGGTTTCATGGATCCAGACGGGGGTGGATCCTCGCCCACTAAAGCCGCTATAGCCCCAACCAAAGTTACTTCCTTGTGGGTCATAGTCTGTCCCAGAGGGGGTGGTGAGGATTTGCCAGTTTTCACCGTCGGTGGAAGCTTCCAAATAAACATAATCCCAGCCGTTTTCAAGGTCAAACCAGGTCCAATAGCTGAGGGATAGTGAACCTGAGTAGCTGGTAAGATCGAAAATCTGGGTCAGGGTCGTATCTGACTCGTCATTTTTATTAGCCCACAAGGCGTAACGTCCGGAGTGGGGATCTTGAGGGAGGAGCGGTGTTTGGATGGAACCCTCAAAGTGCAGGGTGTAGCTGCCCGGGCAGCTGAAGCTGATATAGTCCATTCCGTACTGGTGAACATTATTGGTCGTGGAAGGAACAGGGCAGTTCCAAAATGATTGGGTGGGCGCCACGGGTAAAGCTCCACGATAACTGGTGTAGGTATAACGCCCATCACCCACGCGCTGGTCCATCAGGTAGTTGGTAATTGCCCAATCCAGAAAAAAATCATCCGCGGTAATAGGCTGACCTGTGCGGGGATCGGTGGCATTGATCTGCCGTAAGGTGGAGTCCACACTGTTCAAATCATCATCCTGGTTGGCAACCAAAGCCTGGGTGGCAGGCTCACCGAAGCGGTCCAGGAAATATGTGACAAATAGAAAGCTGGCTCCATAATGTGGGGCAGTATCCTCCTGAGAGTCGTCCGGCCAGTTGTTCAGCTGTAAATCGGGATTACTGGTATAGAGTGCATCGAAGCCACCGTTATAGAATTCGTTCAACAAAGCGGCCAGCTCAGAAAAACCTTCATTCAGCCAGGATGATTCGTTCCGATCCTGTTTCCAGTGAATCATATGCTGAAATTCATGAGCCAGTGTGCCAAAGGTGCCTTCGTCGTCAAGAGGTGAGTTGTCAGCACTGAAAACAAACATCTCATGAGCATTAGAGAAGTGGTTAACCTGGGGTGGAAACTCGTCTGCTGAGGAAAAGTAACCGGCTAAACCATCACCAATGCCACGGGCATAAAGGATATAGATACGAGGGTCACTGTCCACTCCGGGAGTCCATTCACTGCCAAAAAAGAGGCGGTTGGTGGGGTAGATCTGATTTTCAAATGTATCCGCCAAAGTGCTCAGATCTCGCTGGCGATATTGGACACCTTCTTGAATCCAAAAATATGCGTGATCGGTGATATAGCGCAGAGTGGCTTGCACGGTAAAATTCTCGACATCACCAGTTCCAACCCAGAAAGTCTCCTGGGCACCAATTCCATAAGGTGATTCCGGAGGCGCAATCGTAGGAGAAAGATTATCCAGGTGAAGCAACCGATGAGCCAGCTCGATGGGATCACTCATCGGAATAATGGTATTTTCCAAAGTGAAGAGAGTGTCAGTTGGCACAAACCCCGAGGGTGTGGGGATTTCCGGAGTTGGTGAAAGTGAACCTGGCTGAGGCGAGCTGGTAACATTTGGAAGGATCGGGGTTGGATCTACCCCCTGCTGGGTTGGGCGGACGACAAACGGAGAGGGGGTTGGAGATCCAATCTCAACCGGTTGAAAGGGCAGGTTCCAAGTTAATGTGGGTGAAATTACCAGGAAACTTGCCGCACCCACCAGGCTCAACATCAGGCAAAAAACACACAAACAAAATATAACGATTGCACCAATAACACAAGCAATCCAGCTGTTTTTGGGCATAAATCATCCTTCAGGAAGTTGGGGAGAATGCAGGAATTATAATTCATAACAATGCCTGTCTCGAGGGTGGGGAGGGTTATTCACCGCCAGAGATGAAATATCTGGATGGTCCGGTAATTAAAAAAAGAGCGAGGGCCATTGTTGGTCCTCGCTTAATAATCCTGCAATGATCATGCGAATTTTCTATGGAGTGAAGATGAGATCCCATTCCTGGATAAAGGCGATAAGCTTGTAGTTCCCAATGGATTTTTTCACCGCAACCTGCCACCAATAAGTCCCCGCTGTAATGTGAGTTCCATTATCCAAGGTTCCGTTCCACATCAAGCTGGTTGTGGTGGTATCGTCGGAAATCCAGATTGCATCCTCACTGCCTTGCTTACCCAACACCAGGTAATAGGAAATACCCTGGTTATAAAGGGTCCAATTAAATTGGAGTTGGGCGGAAGCGCTGATATTTGCTGCCGAATACATAGCTCCGTCAGCAGGTGCCTGTAATTCAAAGGCCATACCTTCAATATTTAAGCTTAGTTCAAAGTCGGGTAGATTGATGACATCTGTCCCGATTGGCAGAGATCCTTCAATCCAGGCTGTAGACGCAATCTCAGAAACAGGGGTTAGCTGGGGGTTGTCCGCCTGATTGAACGCCAGGGTGAAGCTGGTACCTGGAGCAAGGGAGATGAACCTATAGTGCCCACCTGAACCGGTTGTATCCTGGCGGGCAGGATCATCATCTGTGAACTCGACCACCACATTCGGTGCCGGTGTACCATTCTGGACGACACGACCGGTGACCAGATATTCACCTGCAGCGAGGGTCGGGGAAGCGGTTGGAGAAACTGTAGCTGTGGCAGGCGAGGGCGTCAGATTGAAGGTGGAAGTGGGAGATGGCTTGGCGGCTGTTTGG